>VFQT010000685.1_pt1 | contig 46640 bp, 39 predicted proteins | sample 3512381 | NCBI WGS metagenome assembly VFQT01 (sample SAMN10412376, study PRJNA504923) | tailings metagenome | isolation source: Relicate 2 Philex TSF3 active mining site | place: Philippines: Tuba, Benguet | collected 2017-08-29 | reverse complement strand
CTTTTTGTATACCGGGAATTCAATTCTTGTAAAACCGTGGCTGCTTTATCGCGTTCTCCTGCTTTCCATGCACAATTATGTTGATGGAATAAAACTTCATCCATATTCTCAAAGTCAGGAACGCTGTTGTAAATGCGGTCTAGTAATTTTATTCCGGCTGCGCAATCTTCTATTTCTTGAATCAGTATTCTCCCGGCTTCTAACAGGGCTGCAGCTAATGAGTCTGTGGTAATTTTTTTCTTTTCTGCTGAAAGAGGAAGGCCGGCGTAGAGCGACTCAAAATCTATTTCAGAGCTTGCAGTATTATTTTTAGATCCTAATGAGTCTCGCCCGCTTGCTTGTACCAAGGCTAGTGTGGCTTGCATACTGGCAGCCCTTCGCCAGTTATCCATATTTGGACGATTACCCCAGCGTGCCGTAAAAGCAGCTTGCCCTCTGCTTCGGCTAGCAGCATTGTAGAAATACCATTCTCCCTTATCGGTTTCATTTCCAAATAATGAAGGTGTTTGTGGTGTATTGGACAAAGGGCGTACAGGGATTGACAAAGGATCTTCCTGTAAACCGGCTTGTTTTCGCAATTGTTTGACAATTTTTTTTACAGCCTCTTTTCTCTCCTCCTCTGGGAGACCGGCCAATAATAACAGACTATCTTGCCTCTCTACAATGGCAAGTCTATTGACTAATGTTTGTAAGGCTCTTTTTTTAGCTGCAATAATGGTTGGATCAACAGGCAGACTATCGAGTGTTTTTAAGCTATCATAAAATTGCGCTGCTTTAGCATAGGCGCCATCTTGAAAGGAGATCTCTGCCAATTGAAGAAATGCTAAGTTCCTTTGAGCCGCATTGTTATTACCAGATAGGGTGCTTTGAAATAGGGATTCGATGGCACGATTTTTATTTCCTGCTGCTAAATCCATTTGTGCAGCGGTATAATAAATAATGTCCTGATACGCTCTGTACTTTTCTTTTGCACCCATTTCCAATAAACGCTGCACATTACTTATAGCATAATCAGTTTTTGTTCTATCTACTCGTATGGCAGCGATACGCGCTTGTATTTCCAGTATCAAATCCGTGGAGTGAGGAATGGCACGGTTATAGTATTGGTTAGCTTTCGAATAATTACCAGCTTTTTCAAAGAGCTGTCCTGTTAAAAATTCCCAACGTGCTTTTTCATTGGAAGTAGAAGCTCCGTCAAGTGCTTTTGAAAGGTGAGAAGCTGCGCTATCCCAGCGTTCTTGTATATAAAAGGATAATGCAGTTAGTTCTTCTAAATCTGTTTTTAATCGTTTTGGGAAAGCTGGATCATTGCGTAACGTTTCAAGTAATCCGGCTGCTTCAGCAAATTGAGCTTGTGCTAATTGTGTTCGTATGATCCATAGGAGCGCCTCATTTCTTTGGGGTGGTGCAGCTCCCATTTTATTCAGTAGGCCAGTTTTTTCTTCACTGGCAATACTGTTGGCGCGATTCCCGTCTCGGCCACTTCCGATGGATTTGAAGTAGCCATCTTTTTCGCGGGGGGCATAGTAATAGTTGATAAATTGAAAAATTTGATACGCTGAGTCAAACTTTTCTTGCAGGTAATAAGCCATGCCCCACAGCAAATAGAGATTGTCATTCCAGTCATTTCGTAAATCATGCAGGGCAATACCTGAGGAGGCTTTTTGAATTACGCTGTCCAAATCAATAGAGTCTTTACGGGTAGTGCTAAGACTAAAATTGTAAAAGGAGAGGAGCGTGTTATAATCATCTCGATGTGCAGTTTTGGCCTTTTGTAATACCTCATTAAGTTTCCGAGCTGCATTGTACGTGAAATTGTAATGCGTAACTGTGTTTTGAACAAGACGGGATGGGTAACTTAATTTTCCATCTTTAGTTTTCTCAGATCGTAACAAACGGTCTTTGTATTCTTCTTCTTTGGGCAGGTCAATACGAAAACCTTGTTGGGACAGGGTCGTGGCCGGCCAGCCAAGCGCCAGTAGGATAAAAAGGCGAAATAGGAAACGCACCTCCTGCATATCTTCTTGCAATCTAGCTCCTTAATAACTGATTTTCAAATTAATTAGTGTGTTAGACCTTAATTTTTTGTGAGTATTTTGATTGAGGTTCAATGGTTTTGGGGATTGCTGTTCCTTACCTTTATACCATTGAGCGAATAATGGCAAAACTCGAATTACCAGCAGGATTAAAGCGATTGAGAAGTCGATACCGCTTGGTTGTCATGAATGATGACACCTATGAAGAGGTGGTGACCTTTCGCCTATCCAGACTGAGTGTCTATACGGTATTTAGTATGGTATTTGTGATACTGGTTGGATTAACAACGGCCCTGATCATATTCACCCCACTCAAATATTATATCCCTGGGGCTGGGTCTGATTATGCCTCAGTGACTGCGTTGAAGAGATTGCAATACAGAGTTGATTCTGTTGTGCGGGAAGATGCGTTAAAAAATCAGTATATTTTAGGTCTCAAAAATGCGTTGTCAGGTGAGTCAGCAACACCCTTGGATACCACGCAACTTGACATACCTCCAGCTACATTGATTAGTGATTGATTCAATTATAAAATTATGTTTACAACCAAACCAAAATCAGACATGCAAACCAACCTACCACAATCAGGCAGTGCTGCTACGCTTATCAGTGCCGGAACTGTACTCAAAGGCGATATCAGTAGCAACGGTGATCTTCGAATTGATGGCACCGTGATGGGGAATGTAAAAACCTCCTCTAAAATTATTATCGGCAGTACAGGTGTAGTGGAAGGAGATATTGTGGGCAACCAAGCTGATGTAACTGGCAAAGTAAATGGAAACATTCGTGCGAATGAGTTATTGCAATTACGTGGTGAATGTGTGGTAGCAGGCAATATCTATGCAGGAAAATTACAAGTAGAGCCTTCTGCCACTTTCAATGGACAATGCCATATGGGTGCCAACGTGGTGGATATGACAAAAGATGAACAACAAACCCAAGTTCTCGCCCGCTAATTCTAAGCGGGATTTACTTCGTTATGCAGGCCTTGCCTCGCAGCTATTGGTCTATCTGGCTGTGGCCGTTGCCGGTGGCATGCAATTTGATCGATGGTTGCGAGTATTCCCGATGCTGACTATTTTATTGCCCTTGCTGACCTTGGCTGGACTTTTTTATAAACTCTTTAAAGAAACTGGTGGTTCGAAGTAGTACGCTGTGAAAATGATGAAAAAAACTACATACGTATTTGTCTTGTTATTGTTGATGATACATTTTGTGTTAATATTGGCTCGTACCTGGTTATTGTCCCATGAGGTAAACGTAACTATTTTATCTGGAGCTAATTTTCTTCTATTTCTGGTTACTATTTTCTCTGCAAGTCTTACCGCAAACAGTTTTACAAATCCCAACCTGCAAGCTTCTGTGCGCGCCGTGATGCTTTCTTTTATGATTAAGTTTTTTGTCCTGGCGCTGGCTGCCTTTATTTATATCTATATACAGCGCAAGGCTGTTAATTTGCCGGCGCTGTATGGAGCTGCATTCCTCTATTTGCTGTACACAGGGGTTGAAGTTCGATTGCTGCTCAGGGCATTGAAAAAATAGGATATGCCCAAAAAGGAAGTCCCGCTCGATTTCTTGACACGTTATTTACCAGGAGGTACTGATCAACAAGTGCTCTCTCTCTTACAACAACACCGGGTCCTACTTACCATCACCCGCGAACGAAAAACTATTTTGGGAGATTACAGACACCGCACGCATGATCAGCAACACCGTATTACCGTCAATGGTAATTTAAATCCTTATGCATTTTTGGTTACGCTATTGCATGAGTTAGCGCATTTATTAACCTTTGAACAATTTGGGAATCGCGTAAAAGCGCATGGAAAAGAATGGAAGAATTGTTATGCCAACTTGTTGGAATCATTTTTAGTACTCCAACTTTTACCTCCACCGCTTCATAGTGCCCTGCAAGAAATGTTGATCAGTCCCGCTGCCAGCAGTTGTGCAGAAGATGGATTGATGCGTGTGTTACGTCAGTATGATCCACCCAAACAAAATCATGTTTTTTTGGAAGAATTACCTGCCGGCGCGTCCTTTAGAATTAAGGATGGCAGAATTTTTCGTAAAGAGGCTTTACTCCGAAAGCGTTATAAGTGTAAGGAGCTAAAAACAGGGAGCTACTTCTTATTTTCTCCGGTGTATGAAGTAGAAAGATTGGCTGACTAATAGCGATGAACGCTTAGGCTACTGCTTTTTTCACCAAGGCAGCTGCTTCGCTAAGCAGAATAGCTGATTGAACTTTCAATCCACTTTCATCGATCAGTTTCTTTGCTTCTACGGCATTGGTTCCCTGTAATCTCACAATGATGGGGATATTGATATTGCCTAAATTCTTGTAAGCATCAATAACACCTTGCGCAACCCGGTCGCAACGTACAATACCACCAAAAATATTAATCAGAATAGCTTTAACAGCAGGGTCTTTCAGAATGATTTTAAATCCAGCTTCTACGGTTTGTGCGTTGGCTGTTCCCCCTACATCCAGAAAGTTTGCAGGCTCACCACCGCTGAGTTTAATCATATCCATGGTAGCCATAGCCAATCCGGCACCATTTACCATACAGCCTACGTTTCCATCTAACTTCACAAAATTCAAATTGAACTGACCGGCTTCTACTTCCGTGGGATCCTCCTCTGTTACATCACGAAGCGCAGCCAGATCAGGGTGACGCATCAGGGCATTATCGTCTAAATTCATTTTACAATCTACCGCCAGAATTTTGTTGTCAGCTGCTTTAAAGAGGGGATTGATTTCTAACATGGAGCAATCCAATCCTACGTAGGCATTATAAAGATTGGTAACAAAACGAACACAGTTTTTAAAAGCCTCGCCACTTAATCCCAGATTAAAAGCAATTTTTCGAGCTTGAAAAGCTTGTAGTCCTCCGCCAGGATGCACCCATTCCTTAAATATTTTGTCTGGCGTGTTATGAGCTACTTCCTCAATATTCATTCCCCCCTCAGTGCTATACATGATCACATTTTGACCTTTGGAACGATCCAGCAAAATGGATAAATAAAACTCTTTTCTTTCGCTTGGGCCATCATAGTACATGTCTTGTGCCACTAACACTTTATTTACAACTTTTCCTGCAGGCCCTGTTTGTAAAGTCACAAGCGTTCCACCCAATATTTTTCCCGCAAAATCAGAAATATCCTCTAAGCTTTTTCCAACCTTCACTCCATTGATACCATTTTCTTTGATAGCCCCTTTTCCGCGTCCACCTGCATGGATTTGAGCTTTTACTACCGCAAACTTGCTGCCTGATTTTTCCTGGATTATTTTATAAGCTTCCTGTGCCTCAGCTACAGTTGAACAAGCCACACCTTCTTGTACGGGAACGTTATATTTTTTAAGCAATTCCTTGGCCTGGTATTCATGCAGGTTCATAGGGAAAAATTTTCGCGAAGATAGGGCAAAACGGGGTGGGTAAATCGCTCTTTTAACGATTGCTTTCGAAAGGACCGGCTATTTTTGTAGCCACCTTGGCTGCTTCTAGAAACTATATACTTCTTCTGTTGTTGGTGACAGCATCTTCTTTGGCGGTCAGCCAGGAATTACCCGTTATGCGTAATCCCAGCCGTTCCCGCAATTTAATGCAGGGGGCACCAACTGGATTAAGCCGGATGGGAGCTATCACAAACGGTGCTACTTCCGATAGTATGAAGCGGCGCGACAAATTGGAGGACTCCATTACTATTTCCTACCGATTATTAAACCAACCCCTCAATTACTTACTGGACTCATCGGTAAGTGATTTTACAGTTCGTTTTCCATTAAAGGCTACAACGCTGCATTTGGGGAATTTAGGGGGAGCTACACGTCCACTGCTTTTTTCCCCACAATGGCAACCAGGTTTTGATGCAGGCTTTCATGCCTATGATCCTTATCGATTAAATCCTTCCGAAGTTCCTTTTTTTCAAACTACGCGTCCTTACACTGAATTAGAGTATTCTTTGGGAACGCGAGTGGAACAAATTATTGGCTTGCAGCATACCCAGAATATCAATGCTGGTTGGAATTTTTTCTTTCGCTATCGAATGATCAACTCCCCGGGTATTTTTCAGCACCAACGTTCCAATCACTCGAATTTTGTTTTTTCAACCCGCTATCAATCTAAGAATCTTAGATATCAATCCTGGGCTTTGTGGCTTTCCAATAAATTGCAATCGGAGGAAAATGGAGGAATCGTTGATACGACGGATATACTGAATGATCCCATTTTTGTAGATCGCTTTAATATCCCCGCTTGGTTAGGGGGTCCTGACAATTTTACTTCCAATTTTTTCAGTACTCGTATTAAAACGGGCAATCAATATAACAGCCGTGTTTTGCTTTGGCGAAATCAGTATGACCTGGGAAGAAAGGATACTTTAGTTACTGACTCTACGGTAGTTCCTTTATTTTTCCCTCGCTTACGGCTAGAGCATCAACTCCGTTATGACAAAGAGCAATATGCATTTATTGATAAGGTACCTGTAGGAACTTATTACAATCGATTTTATCAAATTCCGATTGGTTTTGGAGATACAGTAGACTTGCGTGATCAGTGGCAGTTGCTGACCAATGATTTTTCAATTTATCAGTTTCCGGACCAAAAAAATTTAAAGCAATATTTCAAAGCGGGTGCTTCCCTGCAATTGATTTGGGGTACTACCGCATTACAGACCCGCTCTTTTTTTAATTGGTCTGGTAATTTTTCATACCGAAATATTACCCGTAATAAAAAGTGGGATCTAGCGCTGGATGGTGTTTTATATTTTGCGGGTCTCCATGCTGGTGATTACATGGCTGGAGTACGCCTCCAGCGAAGGGTAGGGAGTAAAAAAAATGCAATTGAGATAAATGCCATTAATACTAACCGGCGTCCTTCTTTTGTATTTGATTCTCGTAGTAGCTTTTATCTATCCAAACGTATAGTGGATCTCAATAAGGAAAATCGGACTCAGTTAGGGGTCACGCTGGACTTTCCTGCCTTAGGTACAAAACTTACCGGGAACTATTCGCTTCTTACTAATTACACCTACTTTACGAACTACTTTGAGCCCCAGCAGGAATCCTCCTTGTTTACCGTTTTACAACTTTCCTTGCTCAAAACATTTCGTGTTGCTAAACGCTGGCGCTGGCATACAGAGGTGTATTGGCAACAAAGAGTGGGGGCAGCCCAGGTCAATACGATTCCTTTTTATTTAAGAAATCGATTTGCCTATGAGGGTAGCCTTGGGTTTAAGAATTTGAATTTGGCTACGGGTATTGAGGTCCGATATAGACCTCCCTATAAGGCAGATGCCTACTCTCCACTTTTAGGGCAATTTTTTTATCAGGATACAGTTACTATTCAAAATTCATTACCGGATATTGCCTGTTATGTCAATTTCAAGATCAGGTCGTTTACGGCATTTATCCGGGCAGAGAACCTCAATACTGCCCGTGATTTACAGGGTTTTGGCTTTACCCGTAATAATGTAGTGGCTACTGGGTATGCCCTAAACGGACTTCATATCCGGGTAGGAATTCATTGGCAGTTTGTTAACTAATTCGAACGGACTTTTTTTTACCTTTGTTTCCGATGCGTCGCTTTTTATTTACCATAGCGGTTATTATATACGGTCTCAGCTCCATGGGTTGGGTATTGGATATTCACTATTGCATGGGAAAAGTGGATGCAGTTCATTTATTTGAAAAAGAGGAAAAGCCCTGCGGTACTTGTGGTATGTCGGCCGATGAAGCGGCGGGTTGTTGTCATGATGAGAACGCTTTGGTCATGCTTATTCAAGACCAAAAGACACCGGTTACGTTACACTATAACCTTGCATCTCCTGTTTTTTATTTACCGCCAACGCTCACGCTCCTCAACGAAGTAAACTTTTCAGATCCTATTGATATTCCTGCATCAACCAACACTCCACCTGGTAAAAGCAAACCGTTGTTTTTGCGTAACAGGGTTTTCAGGATTTGATTTTAATTTCTCTTCCCCTCTTGTCGAGGGCTTATCTTTTTTATTTTATAATCATTATTTCTAAAACTCAATTTTCATTGTATGAAAGCAAATCATCTATTTATTGCGGCTGCTCTTTTTATGGGTAGCTTATTTAGCGCAACAGCACAAAACAAAAAAGAAGTATTTCATGTGGCCGGTAATTGTGGAATGTGTAAAGGACGAATTGAAAATGCTGCTAAAGAGGCAGGTGCAACGCAAGCTTCTTGGGATGCAGACAGTAAAAAATTGACTGTCAATTATGACGTATCCACTACCAGTGTTTCAAAGATTCAAGAGCAAGTGGCTTTGGTAGGTCATGATAATGCCGGTGCAAAAGCTACTGACGAGGCTTACGCAAAGCTGCATGGCTGCTGCAAGTATGATCGCACTGCGGCTGCTGGTAGCGAATCTTGTTGTAAAGATGGTAAATGCAAAGACGGCTCTTGTAAGGATACCAGCAAAGATTGCTGTAAAAATGGTCAGTGTGACAAGAAGAGTAAGAAAGGAAAGGCTTGTTGCGCTAACTGCTCAAAATCTTAACCACCGTGCGTCAATCAACTTTAATTATACTGCTGCTTCTTCTGCTAGGAGGGCAGCAGTATACTTTCGCCCAATTTAATAGCGGAAAATTACAGGCTACTGGTTTAACCTGTGCCCTTTGTAACAAGGCTATTCATCAATCCTTGGAGCAGCTCTCCTTTGTAGAAAAAGTGGAGGCAGATATCAAGTCGTCTTCCTTTACACTTACTTTTCGCACCAATAATGCGGTAAGTCCAGCAAAATTAAAGGCAGCTGTAGAGGACGCTGGATTTTTTGTTGGGGAATTACAATTGATGGGCACTTGGAATCAAGAACCCGTTGAGCGTGGAGCCTCCTTTGTCTGGGATCAACAGGTTTTTCAATTTATTTCATCAAAGACGCCTGCCTTGTCTAAATCGTTCACTTGCACAGTGGTGGGTAAGGGGTATTTAACTGAAAAGAGTTTGAAAAAGATAAAAGCTGATTACAGTGAATATTTGAAATCGGACCAGAACATTTATCAATTGCTACTCAATAAATAATTTTTATGCGGCAAATTATTGCGGTCTTATTTTTTCTGCATTCTTCGTTTACAATGTTCGGACAAGCACTCCGGCAAGAGCCTGCTACTGATTTCAGGCTGCCTTCTTCAAAAGGCGATAGTATTTCATTAAGTCAATTTCGTGGCAAAGTAGTACTCCTTGATTTTTGGGCTTCCTGGTGCGGTCCCTGCCGGGTTGCTAATAAGCATTTAGTAAAGATTTATCCAAACTATCGGAATAAGGAAATTGTTTTTTTGAGTGTTTCATTGGATGAAAAATCTAGTGAATGGCTTGCTGCGGTAAAGAAAGATAAACTTTCCTGGCTTCAATTGATTGATATAAAAGCGTGGAATTCGCCGGTTGCGGCAGCTTGGGATGTCAATTCTATTCCCTCTACTTTTTTAATTGATCGGGAAGGTAATGTGGTAGCCAGGAATCTGATGGGATCAGCTTTGGAGGCTGGTATTGATAAATTATTGAAATAGTAATTATGTATAAATTCTGCGGACTAATACTTATTGAGTTTTTATTACTTATAGCACCTATATACAGCCAGGAGCTGTATGTTTTTAATGAACCAGCTTCCACCTTGCCCGCCCGCTCCATTAGTTTCAAATTAAAAAATCACTTGGTGCAAGAAACAGTGCTACTTAGCCAGTTTTCCTTTCGCACCGCTCCGCAATTATTTATTGGGGTTAATAAAAACTTAACGCTTCGCGTGGGTGGTTCTGTTTCATCGATGTACTCCACGCAAGCAAAATTAGAGTCTTATCATATTTATGCGAAGTATCGGTTCTTGTCTAAGGATGCAATCCATCGTCATTTTCGAATGGCTGGCTATCTTGAAGCGGCCCGTACCAGTGTTCCTTTCCATTATGATGAAATTAATTTAGGAGGCGATCGATCAGGAATGGAGGCTGGCATAATACTCACACAGCTCTGGAATAAGTTTGCCCTCTCTGGAACGCTTAGTCAAACACAAGTTTTCCATTATTACCGCTGGGATAAAGTAAGACATGGTGTTTTACATCCTTTTACTTCTGCACAGTTCAACTTATCTGCCGGTTATTTAGTGTTTCCCAGAACCTACACCAGTTACAAACAAACTAACCTTAATTTTTATCTTGAATTATTGACCCAACGAGCGCTGGATCGTTCTTTGTACTATGTAGATTTAGCACCCGCTATTCAATTGATCTTTGCCAGCAAAACAAAGTTGAATTTAGGATATCGCTTTCAGTTAGATAGCGATATGAAGCGCATGATGCAGCGTAGCTGGCTATTCAGTGTTGAGACCAGCTTTTTGGGGGCATTCAAAAGGAAAAATTAACGATTCAGTACGTTGATTCGAAAGGAAAATCCCAGTGCTACATAGTAAGTCACGGATTGATTATTTAATCCTTTTCCTCCTGAGAAATCAATTTTACAATTATCATTGAAGTAATAGGCAATTCCACCGTCTATGCCATGTAACGGTATTTCAAAGGATCGAATACTTCCAAATATCTCCGCATAAGCATACCAACGTTCACCCAGATTAATTCCAGGGGCTAGTGTGTAAATCCAGTCAGGGGAACCCCCATTGCCATCCCACTCCGCCCCAAGGTTGTAGCCCAATGCTATGCGATCGGTGAGGGTGTGTTGTAAAGTAAATCGAAAGTTTGGTGAAAGGTTAGGTGTTTTAAAATTGGAGGATCCCAGCGCTGGGATGCCGGTATGAAATATCAGTGAAGTTTGCGGAATCAATCCTTTTTCTTTCCATAGGGCTATTTTGCCCCCGATTTGTGTAGGCACCAGTCCGCTAACCTTTGTTATTCCATTGTCTAGCGTGTTACCTTCTGTGATCAAACGAAACTCAAAGCGAGAATTTAGCCCCAGCTTCCAAAGTGCGGTGGGATGTACCCAAGTAAAATCATTGCCATATTTCTCTTTATTAAAACCAATCTCTGCTTGTAAGTACCCTTTTTTTGTGATAGAAACTGATTCTGTTTGATCCGGACGATCGGTGTCCATTCTTCCAGTTTGCTGTGCATTGATTTCTTGAAAAAGTAGAGTTACAAAAAGAAGTAAGATAAGCGTGTTGGGTAACGCTGCTTTCCTATGGAATGTCATATGCATCTCCAAATTTATGCTGTAACTTGTTGCAAAATTCCGGTTTATGAAATCCAGAAGAACTTTTATCAAAAAGGCAGGTTTAGTTACTGTATGGGGAGCTATTTCACCAGCGCTTGCTCAATCTGGTCTTGCAACTACCACACAAATCCCAGTGATGGGAGCTGAGGAAATCGGCTTTTCTCAGCAACCGCTTCCTTATTTGTATTCCGCATTGGAGCCAGTAATTGATGCGCTGACTATGGAGATTCATTATACAAAGCACGCGGCCGGTTACACAAAGAATCTGGTTGACGCTTGTGCCGGGGAAAAGGTTGATACTTCAAAAATCAAATTAACGGAGCTGCTGGGTCGTATTTCAACGTACTCTATAAAAATGCGTAATAATGCCGGAGGACATTATAATCATGAATTTTTTTGGCAATCACTTACACCGGTGCGTAGCGGACAGACTAATAAGCCATCTGGCTCATTTATGGAGGCAATTGTAAATCAGTTTGGTTCATTTGAAAATTTTCAAACACAATTCAGTGATGCTGCACGTAATCGTTTTGGAAGCGGGTGGGCATGGTTAGTGAAAACAACAGATGGAAAATTAAAAATTGGTTCTACGCCTAATCAAGATAATCCACTCATGGATTTGAGTGAGCTCAAAGGCACTCCCTTGCTGGGTTTGGATGTGTGGGAACACGCTTATTACCTAAAATATCAAAATAAAAGACCAGACTACATTGCTGCGTGCTGGTCTTTATTCAATTGGGAGGTACTGGAAAGAAGGTATAAAAACGCTTAGGCTTTTTCCTGTATGTAGCTTTCCATAGGCTCGCAAGTGCAAATCAAGTTGCGATCTCCGTGTGTATTATTTACCCTTGATACGGATGGCCAGAATTTATTGTGTGTAACATAGTAAAGAGGAAAGGCGGCTTCCGTGCGAGAGTAAGTATGCGGCCACTGATCAGCCATCACAGTTGCTTGTGTATGTGGAGCATTCTTCAGTAGATTATCTTTCTTGTCTGCCTTTCCCTCTTCAATTGCTCTGATCTCCTCACGAATAGCAATCATGGCATCACAAAAGCGATCTAACTCAGCCTTATCCTCACTTTCGGTTGGTTCAATCATAATAGTACCTGCTACCGGAAAACTCATCGTGGGAGCATGAAAACCATAGTCCATTAATCGTTTGGCCACATCCTCTGCTTCAATCTCTGCTGTTTTTTTAAAGGGACGTAAGTCTACAATAAACTCGTGTGCACATTGTCCACTTTGATTGGTATACAGAATATCATAATGGCCTGCTAATCTTGCTCGCATATAATTTGCATTCAATATCGCATACTCAGTAGCTCCCTTGAGGCCAGCAGCTCCCAGCATTCTGATATACGCGTAGGAGATCAAAAGAATCATGGCAGAGCCATAAGGGGCAGCGGATACGGCATCAGCCGTTCCCTGTGTAATATGACCGGGCAAGAATGGTTTCAAGTGTTCTTTCACACAAATGGGTCCCATGCCAGGTCCACCACCACCATGCGGAATGGCAAATGTTTTATGAAGATTCAAGTGACAAACATCTGCTCCAATTAATCCCGGCGCAGTTAGACCAACTTGTGCGTTCATGTTGGCGCCATCCATATACACTTGTCCACCATGTTGGTGAACAATGCTAGTGATTTCCTTTACGGTTTCCTCATAAACCCCATAGGTGCTGGGGTAGGTGATCATGATACCAGCTAATTGTTGGCTATTAGCCTCCGCCTTTTGACGTAAATCATCTAAATCGATGTATCCGTTATCCATTGCTTTTACTACCACCACTTTCATGCCAGCCATTACCGCTGAGGCTGGATTAGTGCCATGCGCAGAAATGGGGATTAGCATAACATCACGATGCGGATTACCCTGTGCCGCATGATAAGCACGTATGGACAACAAGCCTGCATATTCTCCTTGCGCGCCACTATTCGGTTGTAGGCTGCATGCATCAAAAGCTGTCACATCACAGAGGTATTGGCTTAACTCCTCCATGATGGTGTGGTATCCTTTGGCTTGCTCTTGCGGAATAAAAGGATGTAAACTATTCCACTCAGGCCAGCTTAGTGGGATCATTTCACTGGCTGCATTTAACTTCATCGTACAACTTCCCAGTGATATCATTGAGGTATTGAGCGAAAGATCTTTATTTTCTAGTTGCTTGATGTAGCGCATCATCTGACTCTCACTCTTACACGTATTGAAAACAGCCTGCGTTAGATACGTACTGTTTCTGTTTAAAGCAGCGGGCCAGTTTTGAGATGTTTGTGTTTTATCTAAGGAAAAACTGACCGGTTGTTTATCATCCTCAAAGCAATTGATCAAATCGTAGAGATCCTCAAGGCTGGTAGTTTCGTCCAGCGAAAGGGCAACCAAGTCATTGCCTGGGTAACGAAGATTGATGCGTTGTGCAGTTGCTTTAGATTGAATGATTGCGACACGATCAGTTTGAACCGTAATCGTATCAAAATAATGTTCTGAGATGAGTTTGTAGCCTCTTTCTTTCAACGCATCTGCAACTAACTGCGTAAGGGTGGTGATACGACTAGCAATATTTTTTAAGCCATCTGGTCCGTGAAAAACCGCATACATCGCAGCCATGTTGGCTAGTAATGCCTGTGCCGTACAAATATTAGAGGTAGCTTTTTCTCGTTTGATATGTTGCTCTCGAGTTTGTAATGCCATGCGAAGGGCTCTTTTTCCCTTTGCATCAATGCTCACTCCTATAATTCTTCCAGGTATATTTCTTTTGAAATCGTCGCGTGTTGCAAAGAAAGCGGCATGAGGCCCACCAAAACCAAGGGGTACACCTAGCCGTTGTGCAGAACCCACTGCCGCATCTGCACCTAACTCACCGGGAGGAGTAAGTAGTGTTAGGGCAAGTAAGTCAGTAGCCATTACCACAAAGGCTCCTTTTTCACGGGCTGTTTGAATAAATTGGCGATAATCAATTACTGCACCTTTATCATTGGGATATTGAAGAATGGCCCCAAAATAAGTTTCATCTAGTGGGGCGGATTTATAATCTCCTTCTACTAATTCAATTTGTATGGGCAGAGCACGAGTTCGTAATAAATCTTTTGTTTGCGGGAATACCTCTTTGTCAACAAAAAAACGAGGTCTGTCAATGTGATCTTGTTTGTTCAGTGTGTTGAAGAACATGGTCATGGCTTCCGCAGCCGCAGTGGCCTCATCGAGCAAGGAAGCATTTGCGATGGGAAGTCCTGTTAAATCGGAGACCATAGTTTGGAAATTCAATAAACTTTCCAAACGTCCTTGTGCAATTTCTGCTTGGTACGGAGTGTACTGCGTATACCATCCTGGGTTTTCAAAAATATTGCGAAGAATAACGGAGGGTGTAATGGTATTGTAGTAGCCCTGTCCAATATATGTTTTCCAAACTTGGTTTTGTTGCCCTACAGCGCGGATATGTTGCAGATAGGCGTGCTCTGTCATGGCGTCGGGTACCTGTAACGCACGATCCATCCTGATGCCTGCAGGCACTGTTTTGTGGATCAGCGATGCAATGTCATTTTCGCCGATCACTGCAAGCATTTCTTGGGTCTGGTTGATAGAGCCAATGTGTCGGTTGCTAAATTCTGTTGTTTGATTACGAAGAATATCCATAATGGGGTAGAGCGTTCAATTTGTGTGCAAAATTACGGGTAAGTTCCTTTCTTTGCCTGATGAACAAGCCCTTGTTAGTAAACTGGGAAAAGAAATCTGCAGAGCGTCAAAAACTCTACAAGCAGTTTCTCCAACGCGTGCCAAAAAATGAAGTGTTGAAGCGTCAGGGGGGCTTTCATGAGGAAGCCTTTGACAAGGTTGACTGTCTCAATTGTGCCAATTGCTGTAAGGGCTATTCCCCTCGATTTAAAACACCTGATATAAAGAGAATTAGCAAGGTATTGGGAATGAAAGAGGGGCAGTTTATTGAGAACTATTTAAAAGAGGACCAGGATGGTGATTTTGTATTACAGCAATTACCCTGTCCATTTTTGGGCAATGATAACCATTGTGGTATTTACGAGGACAGGCCATCCGATTGCAGAAGATTTCCCTATACCGACGAGGATGTGTTGGTAAAGCGTATTCCTCTTACCTTGAAGAATACTACATTCTGCCCGATTACCTATGTAGTAATTGAACGATTAATGGAGGCAATTCCTAAATCTTAGTATTCAAATTTTCGAAGGGTAGGACTTTTGAACCAGGTTATGCCCGCAATGAGCAGTGTCATGCAACCGCCAAAAATCACGGAGGGAATTAAGCCCATGGCTGTAGCCGCTACGCCACTTTCAAATTGTCCCAATTCATTGGAGGAATTAATAAACATTGAGTTTACTGCCGATACACGACCTCTCATTTCGTCGGGTACAAATAATTGCACAATGGTGCCACGAACAATCATACTGACCCCATCAAAAAGTCCGGAAGCTAACAACGCAAAAAAGCTGAGCCAAAAACTTTCTGATAAGGCAAACACCAGAATACAAAGCCCAAAACCTGCCACTACAATTAGCAAGGCCTTTCCTTGTTTCTTCTTCAAAGGTCTTTTAGTAAACCAGGCAAGTGCTATGAAATTTCCGATGTATGTTGCTGCTACTAGCCACCCTAATCCTTGTGGTCCAACTTTAAGGATATCATTGGCAAATGCGGGGAGTAAGGCTACGGCTCCTCCAAATAATACTGCAAACATATCCAAACTCATTGCGCTTAGTAAAGCCTTCTGATTCCATACAAATTGAAGGCCCTCTTTAACCCCTTCCCATGTTTTTGAGGTGCCCTGCCAGCTGATAGGTTTAGGGGCTATTCGCTGAAATAATATAATAGCTATGGAGGGAAGAACTAACACAGGAATAAAGGCAATCGTGATATTCGTATAGCCCATTAATAATCCTGCAAAGGCCGGCCCAATCACCGCTGCAATCAACCACACCATACTATTAATAGAAGCGGCTTTCACCAATGACTCCGTGGGAACCAATTGCGCGAGAAAAGCATTAAAAGCGGCACCAGAATAAGCACGTACAGCGCCCGTACCCGCCATTAAAAAATAGATAGTCCATTCTGCTACAAGGTTTGAATATTGTTGCGTATACCAATGAGAAGTGGCTAGCATAAGTCCCGCCATCAGTACCAAATAAAGTCCCATACAGGTGGTAAGCAGTTTGCGTTTATCACTTCTGTCTACCCGTACACCCGCTGGTAAGGCCAGTGCAATCGCTGGTATCACCTCTGATAAACCAAGCATTCCCAGCGCCAATTTGCTTCCAGTGATCTCGTACAGTCGCCAGCCTAATAATACGGGCGTCATTCTCAATCCTGCAATGAATAAAATTCTTGCAACAATGTAAGCGGTGAACTCCGCATTGATAACAGGTTGTGATAAGTAGGGGATATTACGCCAACTTTTCATGAGAGTTCAATATAATGTATTCCAGGCTGGTATTCTTTATCCAAAGCGGTAATTAGCGTTTGCAGGTGGGCATCGTTGTAAAGAAAATCTGCCTGCGAAACATCTACAAACAGTGTACGGGATGCTTGTTGACGAAGATAATGGGTATAGGTCTCCTGCAATTGTTGCAAATAACTGTCGGAGATATTTTGCTCGTAGGCCCGATTTCTCTTTTTGATGTTTGCCTGCAATTTTTCAACAGGGGCATGTAAGTAAACTAGCAAGTCAGGTTGTACAAGCTGTTGGTGAATGATATCAAAAAGTCGTTGGTAGAGCCGATATTCATCCGCTGGCAAGGTGACTTTAGCAAATAAGAGACACTTGGTAAATAAGTAATCAGAGATGGTGACTTGTTGGAATAAATCTTGTTGCTGCAATAATTCCTTTAGCTGTTTAAAGCGTTCTGCCATGAAAAAAAGTTCAACAGGAAATGCGTATTGATCAGGCTGTTCGTAAAATTTGGGCAGGAAAGGATTATCTGCAAATTCTTCTAAAATCAAACGGGCTTTGTAGTGCCTGCTGAGCAATTGTGCTAGCGTCGTTTTACCGGCTCCAATATTTCCTTCTATGGTAATAAACTGATACTTCATGAACTGCCTGCAATTTAATTGAATTGCAAGACTGTTCCTTGATCCTTGCAGTCAGAAAGTAACTGGCTGATGGTATTTCCTGTAAGCGGATCGATAAATGTGCCAGCAATTTCTGCCAGGGGAGTCAAGGCGAAACGACGATTATGTACTTCTGGATGGGGCACCTGAACCATAGGGTTTTGGATCAGCTGTTCTCCAAAAAAAAGAATGTCAATATCAATGACACGGGGCCCATATTTAATACTTCGTATTCGCCCCATCTTTTCTTCAATTTCCAATAACTGCTCCATCAGAGCAGCCGCCTGCAACGAAGTGTCCACCGCTAAGGCCTGATTTAAATAATCGGGTTGGTCTAGGGGTCCCCAGGGGCTGGTTTGATAAAATTTTGAACGGGTAACCAGCAAACCTCCCTTTTCAGTAATTAATTGGGCTGCTTTATTTAGATTTTCTACGCGATCTCCAAGATTGGAGCCAGTAAGCAAGTAGACACGATTCATGGACTTCAAATATCCTTAAAATTGAGATACATTTGTTTCCATGGCATCAAATGAACCTGTAATGTATAGCCAGTTTCGGGCCATGCTGGCAATTATCAAGGCGAGTTTTCAAGCAATATTGGCTAATCCAAGTGCCTTGGTTTTTAGCGTTGCGTTTCCTATTCTTTTTGTAATCATTTTTGGGGCTTTTCGTCAAGATAAGGGGGTGCAATACAGTATAGCCATTCAGGAGGGTAGCGATACTACCCATCCTTTTTATCAAGCACTGGTAAAAAATCCCTTTATTAAGGTTGTGCGTTTTCAGGATCCTGTGTCTTTGCGTCAAGCGTTATTAAGAGGTAGATTAACGGGTGTATTAGCCATTCAGCAAAATAGTTCTTCTTCACAAATGGGAGTGACAGTACAGTTTACCTCCACAACGGCCAGTGGTAATACCACGGGTGGTTTTTTACAACAGCTGAACTATTTGGTGTTACAGCAGGAATCCCTAGCGACCAACCAGAAAAAATCGATACAAATTCTTCCTCCACAAATTGAAGAAGTCAGACCCTACCGCCCAATCGATTTTGTATTGCCTGGGCAAATTGGTTTTTCAATTTTATTTTCAACCTTGTTTGGAATTGCATTTACTTTTTATGGTTTACGTGAGCAATTGGTCTTAAAACGTTTTTTTGCTACCCCCATTAAGCGTATTAATATCTTAATCGGTATCGGAATCAGTCGATTATTTTTTCAATTATTGAGTGTAACGGTTTTGATTGCATTTGGACATTGGGTGATGGACTTTACTCTCCATAGTGGCGCAGTAACTTTTTTCTCTATTCTACTGCTAACCCTGCTTATGCTTTTTTTGCTGATGGGTGCGGGTCTTTTGATCAGCAGCATAGCGAAAGTGGACTCTTCAATCCCTCTTTTAATTAATTTATTTGCACTCCCCCAACTTATTTTATCAGGAACCTTTTTTTCTGTAGACGTTTTTCCGCGTTGGATACAACAGGTTAGTGCTGTGCTACCGCTTCGTCATTTTAATGATGCACTTCGAAAAATTTCTTTTGAGGGAGAATCCTTAATTGCTTGTAGTACTGAGATAGGGGTTTTACTCGGCTGGACAGTCTTGATTTATTTTTTAACCAACCGATTAATTCGGTGGGAGTAAATTTTTTGTAATGAAGCGAATGCTATCATTGGTTGGGCTGAGTGTTGGGATGCTCTTCTTGTTGATCACCCTTATTTCCTCTTTTTTACCACGTCATGTTCGTGTTTCAAGAGCGCTTGATTTGCCATATAAGCCCGCGGTGGTGCAAGCTGTACTACAACGCGAATCTTATTGGGAGACGGTGCTCCCAAAGGGTACCTCTATCACAGTAGAATCCCAAACCAATCGTTCCATTCACTTTCTGGTAAATAATAAGTCTGCCATCCAGATGGCAGCTGGGTATCAATTATTTTCCGATAGGGCTGAGTCCAGCTGTTCCGTTCAGCGGTACTATGATTTTTATTTTGATTGGTATCCTTGGGAAAAATTTTCCAGCCTTTTGATAGAATCAAAATTTGGCAGTTCATTGGAAAATGAACTTCAACAGTTGAAAAAAAAATTGGAACAATAAATTAGAGCTTGCCAGCTCCTATGTTTAGGATAGCTCTCTTAATAGTTGAAGGTTTCTTTTTATTCCCTTGAATCGTGTTCTTTGAAGAGGAGAGTTGCCAAATACCTGCTTGAAGGTTTCCTCCGTCATTTCTTCCCACTGACTGGTGTTGAGTTGTAGGATTTCAGGAATCGCGTTGAAATTCTTGTTCGTGTGCGGTTTGCTAAATCGATTCCAGGGGCAAACATCCTGGCAAGTATCACATCCAAAAAGCCATCCATCGAGTTGTCCTTTCTCCAGTGTTGGCTTTATATGTGACTTAAGTTCGATTGTATAGTAGGAAATACAGCGGCTACCATCTATTACTTTTTCAGGAAGTATGGCGCCAGTTGGGCAGGCTTCTACACAGCGATTGCAAGTTCCACAAAAATCTTTTGTGAAGGGATTGTCTGCCTGCAATTTTAAATCAGTAATCAATGTTGCAATGAAGTAAAAGGATCCCGCATTTTTATGGATTAGGTTTCCATTTTTTCCTATCCAGCCTAAGCCTGCTTCTCTAGCCCAGGCTCGTTCTAACACGGGTGCTGAATCCACAAATCCCCTTCCTTCAATTGCTCCTATAGATGCTTTGAGTTCAGCTAAAAATGCATACAATTTTTCTTTAATTACCAGATGGTAGTCTTTTCCATAAGCGTACTTTGAAATTCGTGGAGCAGAATCCTCTTGCTTTTCACTTGGGTAATAATTGAGCAATAGCGTAATTACAGATTTAGCACCGGGGACTAATCGGGTAGGATCTACGCGGAGATCAAAATAATTTTCCATGTAATGCATGTTCCCATGCAATCCTTTTTGAAGCCAATTCGTAAGCTTACGTTCGTCCTCCTCTAGTCTTTTAGCTTGGGCAATTCCACAATAGTCGAAACCTAGTTCACGAGCTACTTTTTTTACAATGGCTGTATGTTGTTCGATTATACTCACGAGGGATCTGCTGTATAATTTTTCTTTGGTTGATTGGGTGGCTGCTGTAATAATAGCAGTCCTGGATAGAATTTACTGACTTTCATGCAGTCTTTTATTGTGGGTTATGACAAAGTTACTCCTCTCTAGGTGGAATTGAGAAGCTGAATGATTTTTGATGGGTATTGGTGGTGGAACTGCAGACTGATTGCGTTCCAGCTTTAAATAACGAATTATGAATCTAGGAAATTATACCATCAAAGCAGCTGAAATCGTACAACAGGCGCAGCAGCTGGCATTTAATGCGCAGTCCCCCTCCATTGAGCCTTCTCATATTCTCAAGGCCTTGATTGAGGCAGCAGAAACGCCCATTGAATATTTATTAAAAAAGAATAATGTTACTCGTACTATCGTTGCCAATAAACTAGAGGAGTTGCTAGCTACATTACCTCGAGTGAAAGGAGAGGCAGCTCAGCAAATCAGTCGGGAGGCAAACACCTTATTGCTACGTGCAGGGGCTTGTTTACAAACATTCAATGATCAGTTTGTTACACCCGAACACTTACTTCTTGCGCTGGTGCAAGGTGAGGATGCAGTGGGAAAGCTTTTGAAAAATGCAGGGCTAACGGAGTCGGGGCTTGTTACTGCAATCAAGGAATTGCGAAAGGGAGAAAGTGTCACTTCCTCTACTCAATCGCAGCAATTCAATGCGTTGTCGAAGTACGCAAAAAATTTAAATGACCTGGCTCGTCAAGGAAAGTTGGATCCGGTGATTGGACGTGATGAAGAAATCAGAAGAACCTTACACATATTATCTCGTCGTACTAAAAACAACCCCATTTTAGTAGGAGAGCCGGGGGTAGGAAAAACTGCAATTGCGGAAGGTATTGCACATCGGATCATCAATGGGGATGTACCAGAAAATTTAAAGTCAAAAGTTATTTATGCGCTGGATATGGGTCTATTGATTGCCGGCGCTAAATACAAAGGTGAGTTTGAAGAACGACTAAAAGCTGTTGTAAAGGAGGTAGGGGATTCCAACGGAGACATTATTCTTTTTATTGATGAAATACACACGTTGGTGGGAGCTGGTGGTGGAGAGGGAGCGATGGATGCGGCTAATATTCTAAAGCCTGCACTTTCTCGTGGTGAATTGAGAGCAGTGGGTGCCACGACGCTGAATGAATATCAAAAGTATTTTGAAAAGGATAAGGCACTGGAACGTCGATTTCAGAAAGTGATCATAGAGGAGCCCAATAATGAAGATGCTATTTCTATTCTGCGCGGTCTAAAAGATAGATACGAAACACATCACCATGTTCGAATCAAAGATGAAGCTATCATTGCTGCTGTAGAGCTGTCACATCGCTACATCACCGATCGATTTTTACCAGACAAGGCAATTGATTTGATTGATGAAAGTGCTGCAAAACTTCGTTTAGAGATGAATTCGATGCCTGAGGAATTAGATACATTGGAACGACAGATTCGCCAGCTTGAAATAGAAAGAGAAGCCATTAAAAGAGAGAATGACGAGGCGAAGTTGAAGGAATTGAATACTGAAATCGCAAACCTGGCCGTTCAACGCGATACATTGAAGGCAAAATGGGTGGCTGAAAAGGAGTTGGTGGATCAGCTGCAAAAAGCAAAGCTTACCATTGAGCAATTAAGGCAGGAGGCGGAGAGGGCCGAGCGGGAAGGAGATTATGGTAAGGTAGCTGAAATTCGGTATGGTAAAATTAAGGAACAGGAAAATTTAGTGGCCACACTCAGTAATCAACTATCGCAGGAAACAGAAAAACGGTTGTTGAAAGAGGAAGTAGATGCCGAGGATATTGCAGAGGCGGTGGCAAAAGCTACTGGAATCCCTGTGGCAAAAATGCTCCAATCAGAAAAAGATCGACTGATATATCTTGAGGATCATTTGCATGAGAGGGTGGTAGGGCAGGAAGAAGCAATCACCGCCGTTTCTGATGCTATTCGTAGAAGTCGTGCAGGTTTACAAGATCCCAAGCGTCCGATTGGGTCATTTATTTTTTTGGGAACAACCGGTGTAGGTAAAACAGAATTAGCAAAATCGCTTGCGCATTTTTTATTCGATGACGAGTCGATGCTTACCAGGATTGATATGAGTGAGTATCAGGAAAAACACGCGGTAAGTCGATTGGTAGGGGCGCCTCCAGGTTATGTAGGGTATGAGGAAGGCGGACAGTTGACGGAGGCCGTGCGAAGGAAACCGTACAGCGTAATCTTACTCGATGAGATTGAAAAAGCGCACCCGGATGTCTGGAACATATTGTTACAAGTGCTTGATGAAGGTCGTCTTACAGACAATAAAGGAAGGGTAGTTAATTTCAGGAACACAGTGGTGATCATGACCAGCAATTTAGGAAGTGAGCTGATTATGGAGGCTTTTGATGGAGTAACGGAAAAAACACTTTCTGTTGTTACTGCACGTGCTAAAGAACAAGTGATGGAATTGCTTCGAAGCACAGTAAGGCCTGAGTTTTTGAATCGAATTGACGAAATCATCTTATTTCAGCCATTACTTCCCAAAGACTTGGTTGGTGTATTACAAATTCAATTAAATGGCTTGAAGCAGTTACTAGCCACTACTGGAATCGAACTTCGTTTTAGTGAATATGCCTTGCGATACCTAGCTGAACAAGGATATGATGTTCAAATGGGAGCAAGACCTTTGAAAAGGCTGATACAAAAAGAAATCGTGAATACGCTGAGTAAAAAAATTGTGGCCGGTGAGATCGACAAGGAAAAACCAGTTTTAGTAGATGTTTTTGATAACACAGTTGTTTTCAGAAATGAGTTGCTCGATGCAATGCCTGCCAAAAAGGGTTAATTTTTGTTTAGCTATTTATTCTTAAAAATCTTTATGATTCAACATAAACTGAGCATTTTACTTCTCAAAATGGGAGTAAATGCTTAGTTTAAATTGCCAATAACGTTTCATAATATAATGATTATTAATAGATTATATAATTATTGTTAAAAATTACAAATGTCAGCAGCCTTGAGGGCAAAATACCCTACCTTCAGCCGGTTGACAATTTAGTCAACACTATGGTCCTCTTCTTGTTATACAATTGTGTAAATAAGAATAGGGTCCTTAAAAATAGATTTAAATGGCTTTCAAGAAAGATGATATTGTAATAATTGAACCGCGCGAAATATTTGTGGGGAAAAAAGATGCTCCCGTGACGCTGATGGAATTTGGTGAATATGAAAATGAGGAATGCGCTAAAGTCAATGAAATTGTAAAGCAATTGCTAGAAGAATTTGATGGTAAGATCAAATTTCAATTCCGTCATTTTCCTCTTACGTTAATTCATCAGCGCAGTTTAAAGGCGAGTGAGTCTGCTATTGCAGCTGCACAAGAGGGTAAGTTTTGGGAAATGCATAATGTGCTTTTCAACAACCGAAGAAATTTAGGTACTACCAGCCTGAAACTTTACAGCAAAGAGGCCGGTGTAAAGAATAAAAAATTCTTAGATGATTTGGTGAATGGTGTTTATGGATGGCAAGTGCAAGACGATTTGAAAGAAGGGCATAGCCTTGGCGTTAAAGAGTTGCCTGCATTTTTTATCAATGATACACCCTTCAATGGCAAGCCTACCTATGCTAATTTAAGTACTGCCATTAAGAATGCTTTACGCAGAGCAAAAACAAAGTCTCCAGCTAAGAAGGCAAGAGTTTCTGCACCTGCAAATAAACCAGCACCCCGACAGAAGCAAAGAGCCTAAGGTCTCATGATTACCAGCTTGCAGGAATTTTCTCGTCCCTTTTTTATTGGAGTTGCAGGAACAGGAATGAGTGCGTTAGCGCAATACCTGCAAGGAATTGGTATGCAGGTATACGGAAGTGATCGACAGTTTAGTAATAATCAAGGGCAATCTATTCGATTACAACTAACCGAGGCTGGCATTCATTGTTTTCCGCAGGACGGTTCAGGTATGAATAACGGCATTGATTTGGTGGTTGTATCTACGGCTATTGAGTCTTCGGTGCCTGAGGTAAAAATGGCACAAGACAGAGGAATACCAATTATCCATCGCGCTACTTTACTTGCTACAATTGCTGCTAGCAAAAAAACAATTGCTGTGGCAGGCACCAGTGGTAAAAGCACCACGGCAGCCATGCTTTTTGATATCATGGAATTGGGGGGATTCGAGCCTAGTATAATTAGTGGGGCTGGATTAACAAGAATTATCCAGCAGGGTAAAATTGGAAATGCAGTAGTGGGGAAAGGTGATTGGTTGGTGATAGAGGCCGATGAAAGTGATGGCTCCATTGTGCAGTATCACCCTGAGATTGGTCTTTTATTAAATATCGATAAAGATCACGATGAGATCAGCACCTTGCTTTCTTTGTTTAGCCAGTTTCGTTCGCAAAGCCATCATTTTGTAGTGAATCAAACGCATCCAATAGCGGCCTCCTTATCAGTTGAACCAGCAAGGGATTTTAGGGTGGCTAACGCTTCTCCTCAATCTGGTTCTGCAGGATATATCGCCAATGATTTTTTTCAAAGGGGGTTGCAAATTCAATTTAGTATCAATGGGGAACCATTTTTTATAGAGCAAGTGGGTAAGCATAATATGGAGAATGCGTTGGCGGCTACAGCAGTAGCACATCAAATTGGTATTCCGCTATCCATTGCTGCAAAGGCATTAAGTCAATACCAAGGCATTTACAGGCGTCATCAGATACTAGGTCATAAAAATGGAATATGGGTAATTGATGATTATGCGCACAATCCTGCAAAATGTGCCGCTGCCATTACTGCTTGTCAGCCGGTTGCCTCAAAAGTGGTGGCTTGGTTCCAGCCACATGGCTATAAGCCCACTCGTTTTTTAAGACATGATTTTGTACAAGCCATAGCTGCAGCCTTGCGTCCGCAGGATGAAATTTGGATGAGTGAAATTTATTATGCAGGGGGGACAGCAGTAAAAGATATTTCTGCAGCAGACCTGATTTCAGATTTAAGAGATTTAGGTGTTCATGCAAATTTTGTAGAGGATCGTAATTTATTTCTTGCTGCAGTAAGACCTTCTTTGCAGTCAGATTGTGTTTTATTGTTAATGGGCGCACGCGATCCCTCGTTGGAGCAGTTTGCCAATTCTGTGTATAATCAGTTATAAGGAAGAAATCAATTTGTAGCCAGCCCCTGTCAGGAGCAGGCCTGCTACTATTGTAATTAGCATATAGCCGAAACCCAAATACCAATTTCCTGCTTTGAGCAACAGGAGTGACTCTTGCGAAAATGCGGAGAAGGTGGTGAACCCACCACAAAAACCGGTTATCAATAATAGTTGAATGGGTGAAGTTGACTGATTATTTTTTTCTGCGATGCCCCAAAATAAACCAATCAATAAGGAGCCTGTAAGGTTTACAAGTAATGTTCCTGTAGGGAATGCTGCCCCTGGAGTAGTATTAAATTCTTTTCCAATCCAGTATCGTAAAACCGAACCCACTCCTCCTCCCAAAAAAACAAATAAGAAAGAAATGTTCATGGTTGATTTGAGACAGCGGGGTGAACGTAGAGGTAGCTAAGGTCAACGAACCATTTATTTCCCTGCTTGAGAATTCGCAAGGTGTCCTTGTCGTTTTTAAAAGAGTTAGAGAAAATCAGAAGTGTGATGGAGTCATTTTCAATTTTGTTCTCATGAATTATGATAGAAGCACCCCGATAATTTTCTTTATCTGGTTGTGATAATCTTTCGTATCCACGCGCCGCCACATCCAGGTAATTTAAGTTCAGTGAATCTGGCAGTAAATACTCTTTGGCAAGATCAAACTTTCCATCCAAGGCCGCTCTTAAAAATTTACGACCGGCATCCACTTCATTCGAGGCCGTTATGGAAGACTTTTCTTTTTGTTGGCACGCTGTACTTAGAAGAAGTAATAGATACAGCAATAGTTTTTTTTGCATCTATTACTACTGTTTTGGATTTTCACGCTCGTGCTCATGATTATAAGCTCGAAGTATTTGTTTGACTAAACGATGTCGAACTACGTCCTCCTCATCCAGCTCAATATGACCGATTCCATCAATATTTTTTAAGATGCGGACTGCAGTTTGAAGACCACTTCGCTGGTTGCGTGGTAAGTCTACTTGTGTCATATCACCAGTGATAATAGCCTTGGCGTTGGCTCCAATACGCGTCAGGAACATCTTCAATTGCAAGTCAGTTGCGTTTTGAGACTCATCTAGGATGATGAATGCATTATCCAGTGTTCGTCCTCTCATATACGCAAGCGGCGCTATTTCAATGGTGCGTGTAGTCATGTAATAGCCCAACTTATCTGCAGGAATCATATCATCTAAGGCATCATATAATGGGCGTAGATAAGGGTCAATTTTTTCTTTTAAGTCTCCGGGTAGGAAGCCTAAACTTTCTCCTGCTTCCACGGCCGGACGGGTTAGTATAATTTTCTTGACTTGTTTATTTTTTAGTGCGCGCACTGCTAAAGCCACAGCCGTATAAGTTTTTCCGGTTCCTGCAGGTCCAATGGCAAATACAATGTCATTTCGATCGGCCTCTTGTACCAATCTTTTTTGATTAGCAGTTCGAGCTCGCACGGACTTTCCATTGGGACCAAATACAAGTACCTCGGCCGGATTTTTTTCTTGAAAATTGTCAATTATTTCAGCATCATCTCCACCCAGCACTTGTTCAAAGTACTGTTGACTCATGTGGCCATTTCGTTCCAGGTAAGAGACAATCAGCGAGATTTTCTCACGTGCTGGTTCAATTTGCTCCGGTGCACCACTCAACTTTAATTGAGTGCCCCTGGAGAGGATTTTTAAGAGTGGGAATTTCTTTTTGAGGATATCAAGTTTTCCGTTGTTCACCCCGAAGAATTCTATCGGGTTAACAGTTTCTAGGTTGATGATGGCTTCTGTCAATTCGTATGGTTTTAACCAATATTAACATGGTTAAGTAGCAATTCCAATAATTACTTATCAACAATTGTGAAAATAATCTAAACTTAATCAGGGATGTGTCAGCACTTTATTACGGGCCAGCAGACAAGCTCCCATCACACCGGCTTTTTCTCCAAGCCTGGAGGTCCGAAGCTGTGTGTCATTATTAACAAGACTTAACGAATATTTATTGATAGCGCTTTTGATGGGAAGTCGAATGTAGTCCCCGGTTTCCGATAAAGTGCCACCCAGGATTAGCAACTCAGGGTTGAACAGATTGATCAGAACAGCCAGACCCTTTCCAAGTTTTTCACCTACCTCTGCCAATAATTCAATGCTTAGCATGTCTTCGTTATTGGCGGCATTGATGATATCCAAAAGATTGAGATCGGCCAGGTCCTTTTTCTTTTTTAGCGCTGAGGAGGTGTATCCTTGTTTGATTTTCTCTCTGAACTTTCTGACCAGGGATTGTCCTGATGCCTCTGTTTCCAAGCAACCTTTCTTACCGCAATGGCATAGAATTTCATTTGAAAAAAATGGAATATGTCCAAACTCTCCACTGAATCCCGATTTTCCATAGTAAAGCTTGCCATCCAACAAGATACCCAGCCCTATCCCGTAGTCCATGTTTACAAATAATACATTCTGTGCATTTGAAGCCTCTCCGTAATGAAACTCGCCAAATGCCATGGCCCGGGAATCATTCTCTAAGAAAGTAGGAATTCCTAATTCCCGATGGATGGTTTCAGCCAGGGGTTCTTCCTGAAAATGGAAATAGCTATAACTGTAACCGCTAGTGTTATTGATTCGACCAGATAGGTTAATGGCCAGCCCAAGAATTTTTTCTTTTTTGATGTTCTCGGTTTGAATAAAATCCCGAATACAATTCAAAAGTTGTTGGTAGGAGGCCTGTGTATTCTCTAATTTGTAAGGAATTTTTTCACGCTGACTAACCAAATGCTTTTTAAAATCAAGCAAACCGATATTGATATAATATCTTTTCACGTCCACTCCAACGAAATAACATGCATCAGCGACTAAGCCGTAGATGCTTGCCCTTCTGCCTCCGGTGGAGTCAAATTTTCCATTATCACGAATTAAACGATCCTCAATTAGTTCGTTGACCAAACTGGTGATTTTTGGCACACTCGTATTCAACTCCCGACTCAATTCGGTAATTGTAAACTCCCCATGCTGATCCAAATGGCTGAGAATACTTCTTTTTAGTGATTTGTTTTTATATGCTACCCCTGAAACGTTGGAATCGTTAAACAATTCAACGATTCTGTGTGTGGTAGGTGGTGTCTGTTTTTTCATGGGAGTTGATCGGAGTATCTAAAGTATTTAAAAGCTGGGAAATGCCCTTGCTTCAAAGTAACTAAATAAAAAAATTTAAAAAGATTGTTGGTTTTTATAATATTATTGACGAATTTGCTTCCAGACCTTATTTATCTGTAAGAAGTCAATTCATGCTTGCCAATCAAACTGCCGTACAGAATGGAGTGGATATTCATAAGTATGCTCCATTATACTATAAGGAATTAACAGAGCAAATTCTTCCTTTTTGGTTGCGTTACAGCAAAGACCAGCAACATGGTGGGTTTTTTACTTGTCTGGATCGTGCTGGCAACGTATATGATACAGACAAGTTCATGTGGTTACAGGGCCGTGAAGTGTGGTGCTTTAGTACCATGTATAATCTTCTTGAGCCGCGCCCCGAGTGGCTGGCGATGGCAAAACATGGAGCCAGCTTCATGGAAAAATATGGACGTGACAAAGCTGGTAACTGGTATTTTTCACTCACGCAAGATGGACGTCCACTGATTCAACCCTACAATATTTTTAGCGATTGTTTTGCAACGATGGGTTTTGCTGCCTTAGATAAGGCAAGTCCATCCGATCAATACAAGCAAATTGCTATCGACACTTTTGAGAATATTCTGCGTCGTCAACATAATTGGAAAGGTATTTACAACAAAGCCGTTCCGGGCACACGTGCGCTAAAGAATTTTAGTTTGCCAATGATTCTTTCCAACCTATCTCTTGAGTTGGAGCCTTTATTAGGTAAAAACAGGGTTGATGCACTGTTACCAGAAGTGATTCATGAGGTGATGGAAGTATTTTATCAACCTGATACTGGTTTGGTATTAGAAAATGTCTATGCTGATGGAAGTTTCTGTGACAGTTTTGAGGGGCGTTTGTTAAATCCCGGTCATGCCATTGAGGCCATGTGGTTTATTATGGATCTGGCTGTACGGATGAATGATTCCTCCCTGGTTGTCAAAGCCAAGGATATCATGTTGCACATGCTAAAAACTGGTTGGGACCCCGAGTATGGTGGAATTTTTTATTTCCTGGATTGCAAGGGTCATCCCACACAACAGTTGGAATGGGATCAAAAATTATGGTGGGTGCATGTAGAGGCACTTGTTGCTTTAGCCAAAGGTTACCAGTTAACTGGAGATCCAGCCTGTGCAGTATGGTTTGAAAAAGTGCATCAATACACCTGGAAGCATTTTCGTGATCCGGAGTATGGGGAGTGGTTTGGCTATCTAAACAGGAGAGGAGAGGTGTTACTTTCTTTGAAAGGAGGCAAGTGGAAAGGTTGTTTTCATATTCCTCGTTCACTCTATCAAATTTGGAATGTATTGAAAACTCCAAAAAACGGAAAGCACTAGTACAGCACCTATGCGAAACAGGTTAACATACTTATTGCTTAGTGTATTACTTGTGGGTAGTCATCTACTCTATGCGCAACGCGTTATGCACGTTGACGTGTTAGTAGTTGGAGGAGGTACTGCTGGTATTGCAGCGGGAATACAAGCTGCACGCTTGCAGGCTAAAACGCTAATTGTGGAGGAGACAACTTGGTTGGGGGGTATGCTGAGTGCTGCTGGAGTTTCTGCGACGGATGGCAATCACTTATTGCCCTCAGGTTTATGGGGCGAATTCAGAGCTCGCATTTATAAATACTATGGAGGCCCCTCCAAAGTGGCAACCGGTTGGGTGAGTAACACACATTTTGAGCCGCATGTGGCCAACCAGATTTGGAAGGAAATGGCGTCCGCTGAAAAAAGTTTACAAGTTCTGTATCAGCATCAATTTAATGGTACGATTGTTCGAAATAATTCACATGTAGCTGGTGCGCGATTTGTAAGCTTGGTTAATGGGGAGCAGTTAGTGGTTTATGCAAAACAAGTGGTGGACGCAACGGAGCTCGGTGATGTGATGGCAAGTGCCGGCGTAACTTTTGACATTGGCATGGAGGCTAGTGCATTGACGGGCGAAAATGTACAAGTGCCTTCATCCAATGATATCATACAGGATCTAACCTACGTAGCCATTCTTAAAGATTATGGTAAAGGGGTTGATTGTACGATCGCAAAACCTGCGGGATATGATCCCACAGAATTTGATGGTTGCTGTCTTGATTTTTACAAGGATACTACTCGTATTAAACCCGGGGTTGACTGTGCTAAGATGATCACGTATGCAAAGTTGCCCGGCAATAAGTATATGTTGAATTGGCCTGGGCATGGCAATGACATTTATTTAAATCTAATTCAACTAACACCTGCGGAGCGTTCAAAGGAATTGGTAAAAGCAAAACAACAGACACTCCGTTATATCTATTTTTTACAACACCAATTGGGGTATAAAAATTTAGGGCTGGCAGATGATGAATTTCCAACTCCCGATCGTCTTGCTTTGATCCCTTATAATAGAGAGGGTCGACGTCTAAAGGGTGTAGTTCGTTTCAAAGTTCAAGATATAAGCAAACCATTTGATCAGCCATTTCCATTGTATAGAACGGGTATTGCAGTAGGGGATTATCCTATCGATCATCATCACAGAAAGAACTCAGCCGCACCTCAGCATCTTGGATTTTATCCTATTCCATCTTTTACCATTCCTTTAGGATCCTTACTTCCACAGTCACACAGCGGCTTGATTGTTGCAGAAAAAGGGATTAGTGTTAGTAATGTAGTTAATGGAACCACACGTTTACAACCTTGTGTATTATTGATTGGGCAGGCTGCAGGCGCACTTGCTGCGGCTAGTATCAAAAATAAAGTACAGGATGCGCGTCAGGTGTCTGTTCGTCTTGTGCAATCGATATTGTTACAACAAAAAGCTTACCTGATGCCTTATGCGGATGTAAGCATCGCTGATCTTGGATTTGAAGCGATTCAACGGGTTGGGGCCAGTGGATTTTTAAGAGGGAAGGGCCAGCCCAATGCATGGGCCAACCGTACTTGGTTTGAGCCTGACTCAACCATCACGGTATATCAGTTCATTTCTCAACTACCAGCTTTTGCAATTTTAAAAAATTCAAATCCTGTAACCTATAATAATCCTCTTTCATCCTGGATTGAACCTTCGAGAAAAGAGGGCCTGCTTTCATTGAGAAGGGCAATAGAATTGGTTGGAGAAATTGAAAAGGCTCTACGCGTAATGAATAGAAAATCAAGTAATAGGAGTGAAACTTTGTCGATAGAGGATAAAGTGCGTTTGAATTGGGGGGGATGGGGGCTTACAAATTACCAGCCAAATCGCCCTGTTACCAAGCGGGAGCTGGCTATGCTATTGGACAAAATCATTAATCCTTTTTCTGTTTTAGCTGTTACTCACCTTGGAAATTATACTTCACCATAAAATCGTAAACCAAAAACAAACAACTATTATGAGAAAAGCAATCCTGTTGTGCTGGCTACTCGCATTTTTTGTGGGTTTTGCCGACGCGCAACAAACAAAAATCTCCGGTAAGGTGACGGATGCGAACGGAAATGCCATAGAAGGTGTTTCTGTGAGCATTAAAGGAAAATCTACCGGTGCTGTAACAAATACAGCTGGTGAGTTTGTGATCGCAGCGGGTACCGGTGAAACACTGGTATTTAGCAGTGTGGGACTCGCCAACAAAGAAGTGAAAGTTAGCGGTTCTTCTTTGCAGGTTAAACTGGACGCTACCAACACCACTTTATCAGAGGTTGTGGTAGTCGGATATGGCCAGCAACGCAAAGCAACCCTTACTGGATCAGTTGTTACACTTAAACAAGAGGACTTGACCAAACGACAGGTGGCTACAGCTAGTAATCTTTTACAAGGTTTGGCTCCTGGTGTAACTGTACAACAGCAGTCCGGCCGTCCTGGTGCTGATGGTGCCTCCATCCGTATTCGTGGACTTGGTTCTATTTATGCCGGTCAAAGCCCGCTGATTATGGTAGATGGGGTGGTATCTGGTTTTGATATGATCGATCCCAATGCTATTGAAAGCATCACGATCCTCAAGGATGCTGCCTCTACTGCAATCTACGGTGCACGTGCTGCAAATGGAGTGGTGCTAGTAAAAACCAAGCGTGCTAAAGGAAAGGGTGTTCAGGTTTCCTACAATGCATTTTTAACTAAACAAGATGCTACTGCCATTCCTCAACGTACCACTGCGGTTGAGCATATGGAACTGAGTAACCTGGCTGAGCGAAACAGAACAGGTAATCCTAATGCTTTCCTCTTCACACAGGCACTCATTGATAAATACAAAACAACGGCTCCCAATAATCTGGATGTGATTGATACCGATTGGTTGGGGCTGTTACTTTCCAACACCGGGTTGATGCAGAACCACAACGTTACTATCAACTCTGCTGGAGACAATACAAATATTTTTGCATCGATTACTTATTTGAACCAACAAGGTTTGGTGCCCAACAATAGTCACCAACGTTATGATCTTCGCTTTAATCCTGACTTTAAGTTGAATGATAAATTAAGTATCAATGGACTTTTGAATATTAATAGTAGCAAAACCATTGCTCCTTCTACAGGTTCTCCTGAATTTATAATTCGTCAGGCTATTGGCTTGCCTGCTATCGGTGGTGGTAAATACGGACCTGGCATCTACGGAACTGCTGGGCAGACCAACAATAGAAATCCACTTGCGATGGCTGAAGCGGCAGGTACCTCTGTATCCCGTAACAACACTATGCTTACAAAAGTCGGCTTCAATTACAAACCTGTTAATAATCTTGAAATCGAAGGTTATTGGGCACGTGAGTTTTGGACTCCTAATGGAAAGTCTTTTGTAAAGAACGTTGATATTTATGTTCCTAACCTGTCTACGCTGGGTTATGATAAAGTGGGTGTATGGCCTGGTACTACCAGCTTAGGGGAGTCTTATTCTACCAATGTTCGTACTACTTATTTGGCACAGGCTACCTGGACTAAGCGTTTCGGTGCAAATTCTATCAAGTTGTTAGGAGGTGCTCAAACGGAGGAGTTTACTTACTCTGGTATTTCTGCTTCAAGAACTGGATTCCTAAATCCCAATCAGCCATATTTGAGTTTGGGAAGTGGAAATATCAACAATGGTGGTTCTGCTTATGAAACTGCATTGGCTGGTTTCTATGCCCGATTAAATTATAACTACGACGACAAGTATTTCTTGGAAGTGAATGGTCGTTATGATGGTTCTTCTCGTTTCTCGCAGGAATTAGATAAGCAATGGGGCTTTTTCCCCTCTGCTTCTGCGGGCTGGATTTTCAGCAGAGAGAATTTCTTTGCTGGTCTTTCCAATGTAATCACATTTGGTAAGTTGAGAGGTTCATGGGGTGTGCTGGGTAACCAAGCGCTTCCAGAGATCTACCCATTTGCTGTAAATTTTGGTACCTCTACTTATTCCAATCCTATCAATGGAACGAACAATTACATTAACAATGTAAACACATTGGGTTATGCTTTGTTAGATGCGCCTAATCCTAATATCACTTGGGAGCAATCTGAACAAGCTAATATTGGTTTGGATTTGACAATTAAGAACAATTTGACACTTACCGCAGAAATCTATCGCCGTAAGGTGGATCAAATGTTGTTGAGTCGTCCTATTCCTAATTATGTTGGCTTGAATGCGCCGTTTGTAAATGCGGGTTCTATGGAGAATCGCGGATGGGAGTTCAGTGCTAATTACAAAAAGTTGCTTTCTAACAAGGTGAAATTGGATGTGACTGCTATGATCTCTGATGTACGTAACAAAGTATTGACGCTACCTGGTGTGCCATTCCTTGATGGTGGTTCCATTCGTACTTCCCCAGGTCAAGCGCTCTGGTCTTATTTTGGATACCAGTCAATCGGATATTTTGCTGACTCCAATGATGTAAAAAATTCACCAGTTCAATTTGGAACTGCTTGGAGTTCTAATCCTACGGTGGGATCAAAGCCTGGAGATGTAAAATATGCCGATATCAGTGGTCCTGATGGAAAGCCTGATGGTAAGGTTGATAACTTTGACAGAACATTTATTGGCAACAACTTCCCTCGTTATGAATACAGCTTGAATCTTAATTTATCTATTGGTAATTTGGATATCAGCATTTTTGGACAGGGTGTTGGTATGCGTAGCAACTACTACAGTGGCACGGGTGCTGTTCCATTTGCAAGTAGCGATTTTGCTGCTTCTTTGTTGAATCATCACAAAGATTACTGGACAGCTTCTAACCCCAATGCACGTTTCCCTCGTCTATTGCCATCGGGTAGTGGAGGAAACAACTACGTTGCTTCTTCACACTGGATTCGTGACGCCTCTTTCTTGCGTTTGAAGAATGTAAACATCGCTTATCGTGTGCCTGCTAGCTGGTTTAAGAAATCAGGAGTGCCTATCAGTGGAGCAAAAGTGTTTATCAGCGGACAGAATCTACTCACGCTTACAAATGCATGGGATGGATTTGATCCAGAGATCAACAATGCTAATGCAGAATTTTATCCGCTGATGAGAACCATGACGGTAGGTGTAAACATCAACTTCTAAACAAACAAATTTTTAGTATATGAAAAAGATAAGTTCAATACTGTTGTTTACGGCGGTGCTAATTGCAACAGGCTGTAACAAGTTCTTGGACCGCCAGCCACTTGATAGTGCTTCTTCTGCCACCTTTATGCAAACGGAAGACGAGATGAATCTTGCACTGAACGGTGTGTATGCGGCCGCTTTCTGGCAATTTCCAAACAATACCCCATTGCTTTTTGCAATAGAATCTACAACCGATCTGGCAATTAAGCGTACAGGGAATGCGGAAGACCAAGTTGCCATGGGAGATGGAGGTCCGTTTCTCATTAGTAATTCATTGCCTGGAACCAGCTGGAATCAGGCATATAAGTTAGTAACCCGTGCAAACATTATGCTGGAAGGGATGACTAAAGGACAGGGTAATGTATCTGCTGCTCGCTACGCTCGTTTGCGTGCAGAGGCATTAGTGTTACGTGCTTGGGGTTATTATCATATCATGGGATGGTTTGGTGATCCTGTATATTTTAGAAAGCCATTGGACCCAAGTGAATATGAAACCATTGGTCGTACAAAAGTTGCTACTGTTGTAGCTGACTTGTATCGTGACTTGGATGAGGCTGCTACCGGATTTGATCAATCCAGTGCCGCTCCCGTAATCGAATACGGTCGTGTTAACAAAGGGGTGGCGCTAGGCCTGAAAGCCCGTCTGGCTATGCTGATTAAAGACTATGCCACTGCAAAAGCGGCTACTCAATCAGTGATTAGTTCAAATGCTTATGGCTTGAATCCTCGCTACACAGATTTGTTTATGTTGGCAGGTCAGCGTTCCAATGTCAACCGTGAGTTGATGTATGTACAAACCTATCCAACAGACATCTTAGATCCTCAAAACTGGCTTTGTGTATTAACCATTCCTCGTCAGGTGGGTACTTCTCAAAGCAGCCACTTTCCAAGCCAGCAGTTAGTGGACTTATATGAAGGGCGTGATGGTCGCCGAATTGATCAGTCAACTGTTTACAATGCGGCCACTCCTTCTCAGAACCGTGACAGACGTCTTGCCTGGACAGTATATATGCAAGGAGATACCATGGTGCACAACACTGCTAAATCCCCTTCACTGCCTTATGTACAACCAAAAGAGCGTACCATTTTCAATATTTACTCGAATACTCGCTTCAAGTTTAACTGGAATACTAACCAGTTTGTAGCTGTGTCGGGAAACATAGATTGGATTGGTTACTTAGCTTCTCCCTGGTTTGCAGGGGCTACTGGTTCAAGCGGTGGTGTGGGATATGTTTGGAGAAAATATGTAGACTCCACGCAGTATTCCTGGGAAACTAAAACAGGATATATCAACATGCGTTACGCAGAGATTCTGTTAACTTATGCAGAGGCTAAGATTGAGCTGGGTGAAACAGATGCCACCGTGCTAAATGCGATTAATGCGGTTCGTGCTCGTGCAGGACAGCCTGCAGTTACGGGTGGTTCAGCCGCTGAGTTGCGTGAACTGGTTCGTCGTGAAAGAGCGGTTGAGTTTGCTGGGGAGGGTTTACGATTGATTGACCTTCGTCGTTGGGATTTGTATACAGTGGCTAACTCTATGCCAGTTGTAGGGGTATCATTAAATCCTGCCGATCCTGCTGAAAGACCTTCTTTTGATGCAAATGGTCTTCCTGTTTACTCGGCTGCTAGTATTACCAAGCGTTTAAAAACGCGTGCACAAACTCGTGTTAATGCTAATCCTAAATATAAATTATGGCCAATACCGCAGGGGGAAATTGATAAGAACAAGAATATCACTCAAAACCCAGGTTGGCAGTAATTGAATTTTTATTCAGCGTAAGGGGCACTTTAATAAGTGCCCCTTTTTTGTTACTTTGAATTAAACAGAATTTCAAATGCGAACTGCCGTTACAAGATTACAAGAACTGGATGTGTTAAGGGGTATTGCTATTTTTGGAATGGTGCTCTCAGGCAGCATTGCTTTTGGTGGCTTATTGCCAGCCTGGATGTATCATGCGCAGGTACCGCCCCCCAGCCATCAATTTGATCCTACTCGTGCAGGAATAACCTGGGTAGATTTGGTATTCCCATTTTTCTTGTTTTGTATGGGAGCGGCTATGCCGCTTTCGTTTCAACCACAGTTGGAGCGTGGCATTTCTCGATTACGCTTGATGATGGTGGCAGGAAGAAGATTTTTTCAGCTTCTATTTTTTGCTCTCTTCTCGCAACATATGAAAGCTTGGGTGCTTAGTAGCAACCCCAGTTTGTTTGATCAGTTCTTGTCTATTTGTTCATTTTTTTTACTATTTGGTCAGTTGTTTGATTTTGAAAAGTTGGGAGATTGGGTTGGATTAAAATGGATAAAGCCAATATCCTACATACTAGCAGGACTACTTTTATATCAACTTCCGTTTTACACGGGGAAGGGGTTTGATTTATATCGTAGTGACATTATCATAGTGGTATTGGCGAACATGGCTTTTTTTGGTTCACTGATCTATATCTTCACGGTTCAACACCCGATATGGAGAGGAGCGATATTAGTGGTAGTGGGTAGTGTGATCTTGAGCGCAAGAGAACCCGGGGAGCATGCAGTAAAGTATTTTTTTAATTTTCATTCTTTTGGCGGATTTGCATTTGACTGGGCGTATAAATTTTATTTCTTAAAATATCTTTTCATTGTTATTCCGGGCACATGGGCTGGCGATTTGTTTTTGTTTCACAAAAAAGAAGTTGTGCAAAAAATTAAACCTAGCCATAGGCTATGCTCCATTGGTAGCCTGGTTCTTTTGATACTATTACTTTCACTTCTTTTTATTAGAAATCAAGTATTGCTCTCTTGGGCTGTGCTGCTGGGGTTACTGATTATTGCTTGTTTTCGTACTCGGTTATTCAAGAATAGTTCTTTAACCACTTCATTAACTCGTTATGGATTATTTTTTTTATTGGTGGGGCTAATCTTGGAACCCTATGAAGGGGGAATAAAAAAAGATCCTTCTACGTTTAGTTATTATTTTATAACTACAGGCTATAGTTATTTGGTGTTGTCAATAATAAAAGATTTTATTGGAATTAAGTGGGTCAGTCCCCTATGGAATTTTTTAGCTGGACTTGGTAAAAATCCGTTGGTTGCCTACGTAACAGGTTCCTTGGTTATACTTCCTCTTCTAGCTATTATCGGTCTCCGTGATCAATGGGGGGCATGGGTGCAAACACCTTGGCAAGGTTTTCTTAAGGGCCTCTTATTTACGTTTTTAGTAAGTGGCATCACGCTTTATTTCAACCGAAAAAATTGGATTTGGCGTAGTTAACTTATTGGATTAAGCTAAGCTCAGTTATACGTAGGCCAGCTCCTGGATGAATTTGTTGTATTTCAATTCTATCGATGCCAGTTGGGGTACTAAAAAAGTGATACCAATCTTTTTCTCCTTTTTCTAAAATTGAAATAAATATAGGACGTTGATCCTGTTCTGCTCTTACGTCTCTTCCATACAGTAAGGGTATCGTGAATATTGTACTGTCAGCTTTCCACCCAGTCAGTAAGGCAACCGGGGTGGCTTCTGGAAGTAGTTGAGCAGTTTGATAGTTAAGTTTTATGCCTTCGATCTTGGGGGAATTCTCAAGTGAAAAGACAATTTGATTGGGAAGTTCTGTTGCAGTTGGGTTTGTTACGTTTTCCAACTGAACAATTCCTTTCCAGTTTAGTCCATGACGGGAAGAAAGGGGAAGTGCTTGTCTGTAAAATCGTTTTGTCCACTCTATGACGCCATGATAAGGGAGCGCAGCTGGTAGTTCTCTTCTTCCGCTCCATGCATAGTCCAAGGCCAATACGTATGCTCCAAATTGCTCAATATTTTTCAGCATGTTCACCTCGCTACTTTCAAAATCAGCCCAGGTTGTTTGCAGTACACCCGCTTTTTCCTCATTAGCTGCCAATGCAAATCCTCTAATATTATCAGGTACGAACCAAGGTGAGGCAATGGGGCGAAATCCTTCCCTCTTCCATAGTTGCAAATTGCTGCGATACGCTTCAGGATTTGGATTACCCAGATAATGCCAGTCAGCAATCCATGTATTTTTTGGGATACTCGATCTTATTTTTGCCGCTCTTTCTTGATCAATACCATTGCAAGCGTCTGGTGCTTCTCCCGGTGCAAGCCCCATATCTCCCCAAATCATCAAGGCCAGCTTTCTTTTTTTGCTAAATCGATTAAGACGGCCTAACTGTTGACGGAACAGCTGTACTTCTTTTTCTTTTGGCCAGTGGAATCCAATCATACCGATTTCGTCAAAGCCTACATGGATTGTTTTGGGTTCTAGCAGTTCGATTGCTTCCTTCCAAAGTGAAAGCATAACCCTTTTCCCTTCAGGTTGATTTACATTCAGCGTGTAAGGATAGGAGGGATTTGTGGCTAAATGGCGATGTTGAGTTGGTTTAAAAAACCACTCCATATGCCCCAGGCTTTGTATTAATGGAATGGGTTCAATATGATTGGTTTTCAAGTACTCAAATTCTTTTTTTAAATCCTCTCTATGTATACTGATTGGATTATGAATAGCCGGAAATGAATTCCAAGTAGCTTGCTCGCATTGGAGCACCACTTTATTTATTTTTAGTGGTTGTAATACCGACTGATACATTTTTAGATGTAAGGTGAGACTCTGTGGACCGGTGAACATATGAATGCCACGCCAACTATTTTGCGGTGCATCTTTAATAAGCCCATTTCTCAGTACAAGCTGTTGTTCTTTTTGCTCCAATAGTTGGCCAAGTGTTTCAATTGCATATTGTAATCCTACTGAAGAGGAGTAGTTGATTAGGATACTATCTTGGATGAAAATTGCATAGGCCTCTTCCGAAAGCTGCGCATCCTTTTTTAGACTCCATTTAGGGTATAAATATCCATCTACCTTCCAGTAGCGTTTTGCAACCTCATTAAAAAGTAGAAGTGCACTGTCGTTAACCTTATTGGCTTTTGTTGAAATACTGGTAAATCCAGGTAAAGTAGTCCACTCTCTTGGAGTGGGAAGTAGAAGTTGTTTGCCACTAGGGGGCGTCCACGTATTGCTGGCAAAATTGATTACTGGTTCATTGACGTGAGAAGTTTTGTTTCCAGTGATAAGCGGTGCTTCGATTTGTTCAATACTAAATGTTCTGCTCAGTGTATCTTTTTCTGTTAAGGTTACTGATTTGCCCAGAAAGCGTATGAATTGAGAGCGTGTATTGAATCCGAATGCCGATGGGTGTAGGAGCGTATCCAGCTGTATGCTAAACGGATGGGAAGAGCTAAAGCGATATGTGCCAAATGGGGTATTTGCAATTAAGACAGTATCTGTAAATTCTTTTTCAAGATGCTGAAGTGGCTTGCCCTCTTTGTCTGTCCAGTTGGCATTTTTGAAAAATGGATACCAAAGACGAGTATATAGTAAATCACATACGCCAGGACTTTTTTTATTCCATACACATTGAAGTGACGTTCTAATTTTTCGATTACTTCGATATAATGAAAATGTACCTTGTACAGCTGTGTTGGCACTGCCAATGAATAAAATGTCTTGTTGTGGGTTAGTTGTATCAGCATCTTGTTCCCACCAGGTAAAATAGTACTCGTGGTGTTTGCGATCGACGTTTAAAAAATTTATTTCAGATCCCATCGCCCATTGGAGGGCGCCTTGATTTACAAATAATCCTTTCTTAGGAATTAGTTTAGCCTCAAATTGGGCTTGACAAAATGTCGAGATGAAAATAGCAATTATGCTAAGCTTTAGCTTCAATGACATTTTAATGTTATTGATAGATGTAATAGACCAGCGTTCCTCCCTCCAATAATTGCTGGTGTGAAATTGCTTTGACGGGTATCTCTTTTTTATTCCATTTTACTTTTGCAATCCCTTTTTTCCCTTGGCTAGGTATTGTAATCACCTGAATTTTTACTTTGCGATTTTGTGGCATTTCTAAAACAGCTTCCTTGATGAGGGGTAATCCAAATACGTATTCACCAGAAGCTGGATTCAGTGGATACATTCCTAAGGCTGTCCAAATGTACCAGGCACTCATTTGACCGCAATCATCATTTCCGGTGAGGCCATCCGGACCATTTTTATACATGCTGTCAGCTACTACACTAACCCAATGTGCGGCCTTTTCAGGCGCTCCTAAGGCTGTATATAGATAAATAATATGATGGCTGGGTTCATTTCCATGTGCATATTGTCCAATGAGTCCGGTAACATCTATGGAAACATCAGTGCCGTGTAATTCGGAGGGTGCAGTAAACAGCGCATCTAATTTTTGTATAAGTTTTTCTTTGCCTCCATGTAGTGAAGCAAATCCTTCAATATCATGCGGAACAAAAAAGCTATGCTGCCAGGCGGTACCCTCTATATATTGTCCTTCAAAACCATGTTCGCTCAGCAGGGGGTCAAAGGGTTCTTTAAATTGTCCATTACTCAATCGTGCTCTAAAAAATCCTGTATTGACATCAAAAAGAGCTTTGTATGAATTGGCGCGCTGACTAAATATTTTAAAGTCTTCCTCACGACCTAGTTTCTTGGCCACTTGGGCAATACACCAGTCATCAAAAGCATATTCTAATGTGGTAGTAACACTCCAGCCATGTTTATCATGCGGAACATAGCCATATTGTTTGTATGCAGGGGTTCCGCGTTGGGATTGGTTAGCACTTTTCTTCATCGCCTCATAGGCTCGGTATATGTCAAATCCTTTAATCTCTTTTAAAATTGCATCCGCTAGTATCGGTACGCTATGATAACCAGTCATGGTGTTGGCTTCCCAGGTGCTAATGTCCCAAACTGGTAAAAGGCCATTATCGTCATAAAAGGCAAGCATGCTATTTAGCATGTCTCTGTATCGCTCAGGTTGCAGAATGGTAAAAAGGGGATTTAGGGCTCGAAATACATCCCATTGGGAAAAAATAGTATACTTATTTACGCCATTGGTGAATCGCCGAATCTTATTGTCGTGTGTTTGATATTGGCCATCTGCATCGCTGTGTATGACGGGCGCTAATGCCGTACGGTAGAGGGCGGTGTAAAAACGGGTAGCTAGAGCTCGATCGGTAGTATCTATTTTTATTTTTTCTAATTCTCTTTCCCAACGGTTTGTTGCTTTTTGTACAACTTGATCAAATTGATTATTAAATTGATTGCTTAACTCCATTCTTGCTTTATCTGTGCTGACAGCACTGAGTGCTACACTAAATTCAAGCGGTGTTGAGGTATTAAATTGTAAAAGTGCTTTGACCTGTTTTCCTTCGGCACGGTACCTTGAATGTATGGAGTCGTCAATGAAAGTTAGCGCTTGAACTGGCTGATTGAATCGGGCGGCAAAATAAACTTTCTGACCTTTAGCCCAGCCCGTGCTATAGCGATAGCCAACTAGTGTAAACGAGTCTATCAATTGTAAAAAACCTGCCGTAGATTGATCCCAATTAATGGCAAAGCCCATATCAAAGCGTACCCAGCCTTTAGAAGTAGGAAAGGTATAGCGATGATGTCCAGTTCTATCAGATGCGGTGAGCTCAACTTTAACCTGGTTGTCTAATCGAACAGTGTAATATCCAGGTTCTGCCTTCTCATGTTCATGTTGAAAAGGAATAAAGATTTTTTTAGCACGAATTTGCATCGTGTCTGTAAGCGGTAGCACTGAAATATCACACCAATCTCCAATTCCTGTTCCGCTTAAATGCGTGTGGCTAAATCCGGCAATAGTAGTGCTGCTGTAATGGTAGCCGCTACACCAGTCCCATCCCTCTTCACCATTATCTGGGCTTAATTGAACCATCCCAAAAGGCACTGTGGCGCCAGGATAAACATGGCCATGTCCACCCGTGCCCAAAAAAGGATCAACCCATTTGGTGTAGGATTGTGCTTTTACTTGTCCGGCAATCAAAAGAAAAAGAAGCGGGAACAACAATCGTCTACTCATCTGTATTTATTTAATAAAAGGGTATTGACCCGCAAACCAGGAGCTTACATCCTTAATACCTTCATAGAAGAAAAATGATTCACCCTTGAAACCATTATTTCGATTAGTCTGTATCATCTGGCTTAGCATAGAAGCGCTTGCCGTGTATGTTCCTGATCGAAGTAATACGCCTGGATAAAGTGGTACAGCGGGATTACGATGTGCGGCCTTTTGTTGTTGTACAACTGCGGTATATCCACTGATGTCGTAACGATAACATTGTGGCAATACCGCATCAATCCAAGTACTGTCCACCCAAGTGGGCCAGTCTTGTAAATACTCATTATATCCAAATGGGTGCGGGCTTGGAGAAATTGTAAACTGTACAGTTGATTTGATTGATTTTATTTCTGTACGTAGTCTTTTTACAAAACTGTTAAGTTTTCTTGCGCGCCATCTCAGCCAGCTTGTATCTGTAGCAGTGGTGGGAGGATTGGCGCCATTATTTTCGCTCTTGTATAAGTTTATCGTAAAAGCATCATAGCCGCCCGTGTTGGGCAGGGCAGGTAATCGATCGTCTCCTTGCACACCATCAATCGCATAGTTCGTTACCACTTCTTTAAAAAGATCAATCATAAATTGCTGCACTTCCGGGTGGATCCCATTGAGCCAGTCAAACCCATTTTTTACAACTAAATTACCTGCAAGATCTCTGGCAGCCCAGTGTGGTTTTGCGGCAACGATAGATCCGCCCCCGGCACTATAGGAGGATGAAAAGCCGTACTCAAACCAGGCATGTACTTTTAGACCAGCCGCATGACCTTCTTCAATGCACTCTTGTAATGGATCTCTTCCTGCAAATCGCTCCAGGATCGGCTTACCAATCAAATTATTCATCACGTTGCTTGGGTAGGTAGTACGTGCATTATTATAAACAACTACAAACAAATGGTTGATGCCTGCAGCTTTGCATGTATTCACCATTTGACGAATGTTATCACGATTATCTAACGCCGTGCTGGCTGTTGTTGTTATCCAGGCTCCGCGAATAGCATTGGGGTCCCAAGCGGGGGTAGGAGGAGTGGGGGTTCCGCCTCCTGTTGTTGATTTTTTTTTGCAACTAGCAAGGGCAAGCAAACCAAGTAGTACTAAAAGGGCAACAAATCGCATGTAAATAAAATGAACGCTTCCTTGCGAAACTATCTAAATAATATTATAAATTCACAAAACGTTTTTAAAATAATTTATTAAACGAATCTGCTTGTCAACACAAAAACGACATCCGCTTTCTTGGATTCCCACTACCTGGTTTGCGATGGGATTACCCAATCTTGTTTTGGGGGGCACCATTGCTTCACTTTTGTACAAAAGCTTAGGGTATACTGATGCGCAAATTGCCTTTTGGACTGGGTTGATTGTTCTGCCTTGGAGTTTTAAACCTCTGTGGGGGCCTTTTATGGAACTTTACAAAACTAAAAAGTTCTATATACAGTTATCTCAATTGGCCTGTGGGCTTCTATTTGCTGGCGCAGTTCTTTCCTTGTATACCCCTCTTTTTTTTCCAATTTCTGTTACACTTTTTTTTCTCATTGCTTTTTTTGGGGCTACGCAGGACATGGCAGCAGATGGAATTTACTTGAGTGAATTATCCGCAAGTCAGCAAGCACGATACGTGGGATGGCAAGGAACTTTTTATAATGTAGCTAAGCTATTTTCAAATGGCGGCATGGTTTTTTTAGCTGGCGTATTAATTCCTATACTTGGCGATAAAGATGCATGGGCCATTGTATTATCTATCTATGCGCTGGTAATGTTGCTGCTGGGAATTTATAACCGACGTGTGTTACCGGAAAGCCCCTTGCAACCATCTTTACAAAGTGCAGCAGCAGTTTGGCATACCTTAAAAGACGTGATGGTCAGTTTCTTTCAAAAGAAACACATATGGGCAGGAATTTTATTTATTGTTCTTTATCGATTTGCAGAGGGCCAGGGAATTAAAATCATGCCCTTGTTCTTGAAAGCTTCTTTGGAAGAGGGTGGGCTAGGGTTATCTGAGTCTACCGTTGGACTTCTCATTGGCATTTACGGAACGGCTGCATTTGTGTTAGGTTCACTTGCGGCAGGTTATTTTGTATCAAATAAGGGGCTTAACAGAGGATCTTTATTGCTACTCTGCGCATTCTTTAATCTTCCTTTTGCTGCCTATGCGTATTTAGCAATAACGCAAGCTACTTCACTTTGGATAATTGGAGCAGCTATTGCAATTGAGCATTTTGGTTATGGCTTTGGCTTTATTGGTATCATCCTATTTATCATGCAGCAAATTGCACCTGGTAAATATCAAATGGCTCACTACGCTTTTGGTAGTGCCATTACCTATTTTGGTTACACCATTGCATCCATGATCAGTGGGGCTATCAGCGATTATTTGGGCTATGCACAGTTTTTTGTGTGGGTATTAATTTCTACACTGCCTGCTTTTTTAGTGAGTTGGCTGGTTCCCCTCAAACAAAAGGATAAAGAACCAGTAACTTAATTTAACTTGAACACATGCTAATTACCGGTACATTTTTGGATGAGATCAGTCATGATATCCCGCATCAAAACTGGGGTCCCGAGGAATGGGAAAGGGATTTTGTCCACATGAAAAATGCTGGAATCGATACCGTTATTCTCATTCGAAGCGGGTATCGTTCTTTTCTTACGTATCCCTCGCCCTATTTGCTTCAGCACCGTACTTGTTATACTCCTCCCATTGATTTGGTAGAACTTTTTTGCACCCTTGCCGATCGTTATCACATGAAGTTTTACTTTGGTTTGTATGACAGTGGTCATTATTGGGATACAGGCGATATGAAAGATGAAATTGAGCTCAATCGATTTGTTATTGATGAAGCTTGGTCACGTTATGGACACCATCCTTCTTTCCAAGGTTGGTATCTGAGCATGGAAATTAGTCGCAAGACAAAGGGGGCCATTGAAGCGTTTCATACATTAGGAAAATTATGTAAAGAAGTAAGCGGAGGGCTACCCACTTTTATTTCTCCCTGGATTGACGGGAAAAAAGCAGTATTGGCTGCTTCTGGGCAATTGTCAAAATCGGATGCGGTTTCATTACAAGAGCACGAGCAGGAGTGGAATGAAATTTTTCAAGGTATTCATGGTGCGGTAGATGCTGTAGCGTTTCAGGATGGACACATTGGCTACCACGAACTAGAAGATTTTTTTAGCATTAATAAGAAACTGGCCGATCGGTATGGAATGCAATGTTGGACAAATGCTGAATCGTTTGACCGTGATATGCCCATCAAGTTTTTACCTATTAAGTTTGAAAAATTAAAATTAAAATTAGAGGCAGCTGCCCGTGCAGGTTATGACAAGGCAATCACTTTTGAGTTTTCGCATTTTATGAGTCCTCAATCTGTATATGGTGCTGCCCACCATTTGTATAATCGGTACCAAGCGTATCGAGCCGCTATTTCATCATCTCAACCCTAGCTGAATTGAAACTTCTATTGCACGATTTTTTTGTGTTATCAGTGGGTTTTTTATGTAGCCTGCATGTTACCATTGCACAGACCACCAGTTCGCCTGTTATTAAAGGCACCTGGGTCACGAATGTGGCTAGCGAAGCCCTGCTCTCAAAAGAAAATATTAGGCAAACGGTAAAACAAGCAAAAGA
>VFQT010000684.1_pt1 | contig 46643 bp, 33 predicted proteins | sample 3512381 | NCBI WGS metagenome assembly VFQT01 (sample SAMN10412376, study PRJNA504923) | tailings metagenome | isolation source: Relicate 2 Philex TSF3 active mining site | place: Philippines: Tuba, Benguet | collected 2017-08-29 | reverse complement strand
ATCTCAACCCTGTTTATCTCCAGATAAAAGAGAACGTTATTTTGCAAGCCGTCGACCTGGGGGATTTGGTGGAAGCGATATCTATGTGAGCCGGCTTCAAGATAATGGGCAATGGAGCGATCCTGAAAATTTAGGGCCTGGTATCAATAGCTCGGCGGATGAACAATGTCCTTTTATTCATGCCGACAATCAGACACTTTATTTTACGTCGTCATATTGGCCAGGCTATGGGGATGATGATCTTTTTCTGGTTCGCAAATTGGCCGATGGAAGATGGAGCGCCCCTAAAAATCTGGGATACCCCATTAATACCATTGATCGTGAGGGAACACTTTTTATTACGGCAGACGGCAAAACAGCCTACTATGCCAGCGAAAGGAAAGACAGTTACGGAGGATTAGATCTATATAGCTTTGAACTAAATCCATCCAACAGGCCTTTTGAAACGCGATGGGTAACTGGAAAAGTTGCTGACAAAAAAACTGGGAAAGGAATTATTGCAACCTTGGAGCTGACCGACTTACAAACCAGACAAGTAATTTCGAAAGTGATTACAGATTCTCTTGGAAATTATTTACTCACCTTACCCACCGGACGCGACTACGCCTTTACGGTGAACCAGAAAGGATTTTTATTCAACTCCGACCAGTATTTTTTGAAGACTGGAACCGTTGATTCAGCAGTGGTTAAAAATATTGAGCTGCAACCTATCGAGAAAAATGCCAGCGTTGTTCTAAAAAACATCTTCTTTGAAACGAATCGTTATGAACTAACACCCACTTCCCTAATTGAATTGGATAAACTAGTGGTGTTGCTTTCAGAAAATCCAACGATTCAAATTGAAATTGGTGGACATACGGATAATATTGGTAAAGCAGAGGCCAACCTGTTGCTCAGCGAAAACAGAGCTAAATCAGTTGTCGACTATTTACTATCCAAAAAAATCGATGGGCGTCGACTTTTTTACAAGGGATTTGGTTTGACCCAGCCAATCGCAGACAATAATACAGAAGCGGGTCGTGCTTTGAACCGACGTACAGAAATGAAAATCGTGGGGCTCTAGCAAAAAGTTTACAAACCCATTATACTTGTGAAAAGCATTTGTGTCTTCTCCGCTAAAGTATCAGCTTGCACTCACGCTTCTCAAAGGGGTGGGCACAGCTAGCCTTCGTCCACTACTGGATCAATTCAGTCCTTCGGAAATTTTCAATACCCCAATAGATGAACTTACAAAAAAAGTTTTTGTTCGTCCTACCTGTATACAAGCCATTGCCAATTTTAAAGATTGGAATCGTGTAGAAAAAGAAATTGAGTTTATTGATTCACAGCAAATCAATACCTACTTTATTACTGATTCGGCTTATCCCTACCGATTAAGAGATTGCGCTGATGCCCCCTTATTACTGTATGCAAAGGGCAAACTGAACCTAAACCCAATAAAAATAGTAGCTATTGTAGGCACGCGGAATAATTCTGCAGTGGGTAAAAAGTTTACTGAAGATCTTTTAACCGCGTTTCAATCTTATCCCGAAATGGTAATTATCAGCGGACTTGCCTCGGGAATCGACACCCTTGCACATGAAGGAGCACTGCGTAACCGGTTACCCACTATAGCAGTATTGGCCCACGGTTTGGATCGAATCTATCCTCCAACTAATCGAAGACTTGCCCAGGAAATTCTTGATAAAGGAGGTTGTTTGATAACTGAGTGCAAGTATGGAGAAGAACCCGATCGTTTTTTATTCCCCCGCCGTAATCGAATTGTTGCAGGGATGGCCGATGCAACACTGGTCATTGAAAGCAATATAAAAGGAGGCAGCTTGATCACAGCCAATCTTGCCATCAGCTATGGACGCTCAGTGTTTGCAATGCCCGGACGCGCTTACGACTCCAAAAGCAGCGGTTGTTTGGAATTAATTAAAACACAAAAAGCACAGTTGATAACATCAGGAGCTGATTTGCTTTTCTGGATGAATTGGAACAAGAATCATCTCGTCAATCCAGTACGTTCACCTGATACAGACAACCCATTCTCAGAAGATGAGAAAAAAGTAATTACACTTCTAAAAGAGGGTGAGGAAATACATATTGATTTTTTATTGAACGCAACGGGCTGGTCATCGCATCGATTAGCGGCCGTGTTGCTAGATCTTTCGTTAGCAGACCACATCGTATCTTTGCCTGGCAATAAGTACCAGCTGATCTGAATGGCTCTGTTTATGAATAAACGTACACTACTAACGTTTTTATTTCTCACCGTTTTACTGTACGAACTTTTCGCGCAGCCTTGCACGACCCTTGGCCAAACCCCTGCTACTGCTTTTCCAGTCTGTGGTACTACCGTTTTCACACAGGCAAGTGTTCCTATTTGTTCAACTAATAGCCTTTTTGTACCTGGATGTAGCGGGGATGGAGCAAGTTATGAAAACAGAAATCCATTCTTTTATCGGTTTAAATGTTATCAATCCGGAACACTCGGATTTACAATCACTCCTTTGGCTGCCAATGAGGATTATGATTGGCAACTCTATGATATCACTGGAAGAAATCCAGATGAAATTTTCACCAATAGAAATATCATTGTAAGTGGAAATTGGGCGGGTACCTACGGTCCAACAGGAGCTTCCGCAACTGGAGTAAATTTTATACAGTGTGCCTCTGACCCCTCTGCTAATGCCCCCACTTTTGCAAGGATGCCAAATCTGCTAATTGATCATGAGTACATTTTATTGGTGAGTCACTATACGAATACGCAAAGTGGTTATAACTTATCATTTAGTGGCGGAACTGCCGTGATCACCGACCCCTTGCTACCCAAGTTGAATACGGTAAAAGCAGATTGTGACGGAAAAGTGCTCCGTTTAAAATTGAACAAAAAAGTTCGTTGTAACAGTTTGACTTCAGCTGGAAGTGAATTTAGTATTCTTCCAAACGTAACAACAGTCGTAAGCGCAGTTCCCGATTCATGCAGTACGGCTTTTGATTTTGACGAGATAACAATCAATCTAGCTACCGCATTGCCGAACGGCACTTACGAATTAGTCATTAATAATGGTACTGACGCAAATAGCTTATTGGATATCTGTGGAAGAGATATACCCCCGGGAGATAAACTAAGCTTTACTTATTTTGTACCCCAACCCATTTTTGCTGACAGCGTTGGCCGCTCGGCTTGTGCTCCAGACTCAATTAAACTTTATTTTCCAAAACGAATTCTTTGCTCCAGCATTGATCCGACTGGAACTGATTTTCTGGTAACAGGACCTGCAGCTGTTACTATACAATCGGCAGGTGGAAATTGTGTAAACGGTAAAACCGACTATGTCACCATCAAGTTTACACAACCCATTCGAAAAGGAGGAACGTATCAGTTATTGCTAAGAGCGGGCACTGATACCACCGTCTTGGTGGACGAATGCGGACTGGCAACACCCGTACAAACAATTGCCTTTACCATTGCAGACACAGTAAATGCCGATTTTAATTATTCGGCGACCCTGGGCTGTCAACAAAACGTTTATCGGTTTACACATCCTGGCGGGAATGGGGTCAACCTATGGAATTGGGTTTTTAATGGAACTCCTGTATCCACTGCAACGCACACTATTACGCTTCCTTCCAGCTCCACCAATGCTATTTCATTACTAGTAAGTAATGGTATTTGTGTTGACTCCACTAAGTTAGACTTGGTAATCAGTAACCAGGTTAAAGCTTCATTTACTGTTCAAGACAGTATACTTTGTCCGGAAGATAAATTACAAATTACCAATACAAGTACGGGCACAATCGACAGCTGGCAATGGCAATACGATGTATTGGGAGGCACCACGCAAAAAGACCCTCCGCCTTATCAATTTCCAAATCTAAATCTGGAAAGAACCTATCGAGTCAAGCTAATTACCCGAAATCAAATGATGCGTTGTAGCGATAGCGCAGAGAAAATTATTAGGGTTCTGAATCATTGCTTAATTGAGGTGCCTACTGCGTTTACTCCAAACAACGATGGATTGAATGACCAGTTTAGACCACATAACGCCTTGAAAGCCATTAATTATCATTTTCGTGTTTTTAATCGCTGGGGGCAATTGGTCTTTGAAAGCCGCAACTGGTTGGAAAAGTGGGATGGAAAAATCAATGGACAGACCCAGGAAACAGGTGTATATGTTTGGGTTCTCTCCTACACGCATCGGGACACTGGGCAATCAGTATTCAGAAAAGGAACAGTTACCCTGATCAAATAGCCTAAATTTTTGATTTTGTGCAAATACAAGGGGTGGCCTATCTTTGCACATGGCAACAAAAAAATCTTCCCCCGCTTTTACTGATCGATTCTTTGGCGAAGGACTCACGTTCGACGATGTGCTTCTTATGCCTGGCTACAGCGAAGTATTACCCAAAGAGGTTGATATTCGTAGCCAATTGACCCGCTCCATCACTTTACATGTCCCCTTATTATCTGCAGCCATGGATACCGTAACAGAGGCTTCATTGGCTATTGCATTAGCCAGGGAGGGTGGTCTTGGTATTCTTCATAAAAACATGAGTATCGAGCGACAGGCAGAACAAGTGAGAAAAGTAAAAAGAAGTGAAAGCGGAATGATTATAGATCCGCTCACCTTACGGGCAGATGCTACAATCGGACAAGCCCTTCGAATGATGCAGGAGAATAAAATCGGTGGAATTCCCATTGTTGATCAAGCTGGCAAATTAGTGGGCATTCTAACCAACCGGGATTTGCGATTTGAAGTTGACCTCAAGAGAAAGGTGAGTGAAGTAATGACCTCCAAAGATTTATACACGGCTCCAGCAGGAACTGATTTAAAAAAAGCTGAGCAACTTTTCAAAAAAACAAAAGTTGAAAAACTTCCAATCATTGATAAGCAAGGTAAACTAGTTGGCCTTTTTACTTATAGCGATATCCTCAAATTGAAAAGTAATCCCAATGCAGTAAAAGATAGTTTTGGAAGATTACTGGTGGGGGCCGGAGTAGGTATCACTAAAGATTTTATGGATCGAGTGGCTGCACTTCACCACGTGGGCGTGGACGTCATTGCCATGGATAGTGCGCATGGCCATAGCAAGGGCGTTATCGATGCCCTTAGAAAAGTAAAAAAGGAATACAAAGGATTGCAAGTGATTGCAGGAAATGTAGGAACAGCCGCAGGTGCAAAAGCATTAGCTGATGCAGGTGCCGATGCTGTTAAAGTTGGAATAGGACCAGGATCCATTTGCACCACTCGGATTGTAGCTGGAACCGGTGTACCACAATTAACGGCCATTATGGAAGCAGCGCATGCGTTGAAGCAAAAAAATGTTCCGGTCATCGCTGATGGAGGAATTCGTTATACGGGAGATATGGTAAAAGCGCTGGCCGCAGGTGCTAATTGTGTGATGATGGGAAGTGTATTTGCTGGTACCGAGGAGAGCCCTGGTGAAACAATTATTTATGAGGGCAGAAAATTCAAAACCTATCGCGGTATGGGCTCCTTGGGCGCCATGGCAACTGGAAGTAGTGACCGCTATTTTCAGGATGCAGAGCAAGATGTAAAAAAGTTTGTACCGGAAGGAATCGAAGGCCGTGTGGCTTATAAAGGCTATCTCAAAGAAGTAGTTTATCAATACACGGGCGGCTTACGAGCAGGTATGGGTTATTGTGGAGCTAAGAATATAGCTGCACTGCAAAAAGCAACCTTCATTAAAATTACCAATGCCGGAATGCACGAAAGCCATGCGCATGATATTGATATTACCAAGGAGGCTCCAAATTACAGCAGAAAGTAAATAGCTTTATTGCAGAATAAGGTTTCATGAAGTACCGCCCCCTGCTATTGTCTCTATCTACTGGTGTAATGGCATGGCTTGCCTGGCCTGATAGCTCGTTCACCTTTCTCATATTTGTTGCCTGGATTCCCTTACTATTTTTAGCTGCAGAAACCAAGTCTAGTAAAAAGTTCTTTTTACTTAGCTATCTCAGCCTGCTCATTTGGAACGTAGGAACCACTTGGTGGATTTGGAATGCCACGGCACCAGGAGCTGTGGCCGCATGGCTTGCAAACAGTTTACTGATGTGTTTTCCCTGGTTAGGTTATCATATTTTATTACAAAAAAAATCAGGATGGTTGAGCGGTTTATCACTCCTTGCATTTTGGCTTTGCTTTGAGTTCATTCATTTGCAAGACTGGGGGCTAAGTTGGCCCTGGCTAACACTTGGAAACGTTTTTGCAAATCAAATCGAATGGGTGCAGTGGTATGCGGTAACCGGGGTGGCGGGCGGTTCACTTTGGGTACTCCTTTCCAACCTTCTTTTATTCGCGTATATCAACTCAGCAATTAATAAAGATGGAAAGCGAATTCGTTTCTTACTCTATTGTGCCACTGTATTGTTAAGCCCGCTGATTATTTCATTTCTCATTTATCCAAAACAAGAAATCGACGCAATTCACAAAAAGGAAGTAGTAATCATACAACCCAATATAGATCCTTATAAAAAAATTACAAGTGGAACGGAACAAGAGCAACTAGGTGATTTGCTGACTTTAACGGCCCAAACTACCTCCAATAACACTGCTTTAGTACTTTGGCCGGAAACTGCACTATATAGCCGATATGGATACAACGAAGCAGATTTGCAGCATGAAACAAACCTAGTCCCTGTCTTTCAATATCTGAATGCACAACCTCATGTATCAATTTTCACAGGCATCGAAAGCTATAATTTATTAAAAGCGCCCACCACTTTCAGTCGCATTATTCCTGGAACTAACACCCACTTTGAAGCCTACAATGGAGCATTATTAGTAGATAGCAAAGGAGTACAGGGCACTTACCATAAATCAAGATTGGTACCGGGTGTTGAAACATTACCCTGGTTTCTTCGTTTTCTGGACACCTGGTTCGAAAAATTTGGCGGAGTTACCGCAGGGTATGCCAAGCAAAACGATAGAGTAATACTTGAAGAAAAAAATGGATTCAAATTAGCACCGGCTATTTGCTATGAAAGTGTATATGGTGATTTTATGCGTCAGTATATTAAAAAAGGAGCTAATCTGTTGACTATAATCACCAATGATGGCTGGTGGAAAAATACCCCAGGTCACCGCCAACACCTGCACTATGCAAGACTCAGAGCGGTTGAAACAAGAAGCTGGGTGGCCAGAAGTGCCAACACAGGGATTAGTGCATTTATTGACCCCGCCGGAAATATTCATACTCCACTTGGCTATAATAAAAGAGGAACAATCAAGGCAGCGATACCCTCCATTCAAAACAAATTAACAATTTATGTCAAGTATGGAGATTGGCTCTTCCAACTCTTTTGTGCTATTGCAATAATAATATTAGGAAAATCGTTGTGGGCTAGGTTTCAACCAGAAAGATGATTGGTTGCATTCCTGTTCGTAATTTTACCAGGCTTGATGAAAAAGTACCTGCTTGTTTTTTTATTGACACTATTCGTGTGTCCACCCCTTTTTGCTGCACACATTAAGGGAGGATTTTTTACGTACCAATATTTAGGAGCGGGAAGCGGAACTAATCTGCGTTATCGTGTCACGTTAACTGTTTACATGATTTGCAACCCCAGCAGTGGCCAATTATCAAACCCTATTAATTTTTCCTTTTTCAACGCGGCTACTAATCAATTTATACGTAATGAAAGTGTTGCTATTACTAACCAATACACACTGAGTAAAACGTATGACGAACCCTGCATCACAGGAAATGAAGTAGGTTGTAAGTACACCATTCTGATCTATGACTTGTCTGCCGTAGAGTTACCTGCCTTGCCAGAAGGATATATAGTCTCTTACCAGCGTTGTTGCCGAATAGCTGGCATCAACAACTTGGTGAACAGTGGCGCTGTTGGAAATACTTTTTCCATAAAAATTCCGGGAAGTAATACCGGACAAAATGCACAAACCAATAGTAGTCCACAGTTTTTGGTAAATGATACTGCGGTGGTTTGTCAGAATAGTTATTTCCAATTGAATTTTTCAGCTACAGATCCCAACAGCGATTCACTTAGCTATCAATTTTGTGAAGCCTACGAAGGAGCCAGCCAATCTGCGCCATCACCTGATGTGGCATCTAACCCTCCCTATAATACAGTTCCCTATGCGCCCTTATTCAGCGGCGGAACTCCACTAGGAAGCGGTGTCACCATCAACCCGGTGACAGGATTAATTAGTGGAATTGCTCCAACGATGGTGGGCCAATATGTGATTTGCGTCTGTGTGAATGAATATAGAAACGGCATCCTGATTGCAACTACAAGAAAAGAATTACACTTAGAGGTAAGCGACTGTAGTCCTTTGCGTGCACAATTAAATCCACGACCGGCTTTCTGTGATGATCTGAATGTAAGCTTCCAAAACGACGCTTCGGGCAACCCACCGAATGCTGATTACTTATGGGACTTTGGAGATCCTGCCAGCGGCACAAACAATACCTCCACATTGGCTTCTACAACGCATACGTTTTCTGCACCCGGAGATTACAATGTAAAATTGAGGGTAACGCTTCAAGGAATTTGCTCGGACAGTTCTACCACGGTAGTGCGGGTGTGGCCAGGTTTTTATCCGGGCTTCACAAGCAATGGAATCTGTGTTTTAACCCCCTACCAATTTACCGATACCACCCGAGTTGGATATGGTGTGGTTGATTATTGGCATTGGAATTTTGGAGACAATACAACACTAGCGGATACTTCCAGAGTTCGTAATCCGCAATACAACTACCCGGGCCCAGGGCCTGCTACCGTAACCTTAATAGTTCAATCCAGCAAAGGATGCAGAGATACGATACAACAAACTATCAATATTCTTGACAAACCCCTTATCACGATGGGTTTTACGGATACATTGATCTGTCAATATGATTCCGTTCGATTAAATGCCAATGGTGTTGGAAATTTTAGCTGGTCTCCCACTACGGCCATGCTCAATAGCAATACAGCTAATCCAACTGTATTTCCGATGAATACTACTTGGTACTATGTTAATCTTGAAAACAGCGGATGCGTCAACAGAGATTCAGTAAAAGTAAATGTCACTACCGGTGTATTTATCAATCCGATGAGTGACACCACTATTTGTCAGGGAGACACTATCCGACTACGAATTGCTTCGAACGGCCTACAGTATAACTGGACACCTGCCGGTAACGTAGATGATGCTACCCTTCAATCGCCATTAGCGGTAACAAACAGTAATACCACGTATCAAGTAACCGGAGTAATTGGGAGTTGCAGCGAAACCAAACAAATTTTAGTACGAACGGTACCCTACCCCATTGCCCGTGTTTCCCCGGACACAACCATTTGCTATAATAGCACCGCGCAACTTAGAGGTTCAAGTAATGGGAGCAGTTTTGTATGGCGACCATCCTCCTACTTAAATAATCCATCTAGTTTATTTCCTATAGCTCGACCTCCTGCAACACAACAATATATTTTAGCCGTCTTTGATACGCAAGGTTGTCCCAAACCAGGCTTAGATACCATTGTGGTAACAGTACTTCCTGAGGTAATTGCTTTTGCAGGCAGAGACACTTCTGTAGTAATTGGCCAACCGCTCCAACTAAATGCAAGCGGAGGATTAACCTACAATTGGAATCCAGGCACTGGACTATCGTCCACCAGCATTGCAAACCCTATTGCACGTTATACAACCGGCTCGAACCAAATTAGGTATAGAATGATTACGCGGGATGCAGCCAATTGCGCTGATACAGCCTATTTGACTGTTCGTGTATTCCAAACAGCGCCAAGCATATTTGTACCCACCGCATTCACTCCAAATAGTGACGGAAAAAATGATGTGATACGACCCATCATGGCAGGGATCAAGGAACTAAAACACTTCCGCATCTTTAATCGTTGGGGCCAATTAGTGTATGAAACAAAACAGGAAGGAGATGCCTGGGATGGAAAAGTAAACGGACAGCTTCAAGGCACGCATGTTTTTGTTTGGACTGTCAGCGCTATTGACTATTTAGATCAGCCCTATTTTGCAAAAGGCTTGATCACCCTGATTCGGTAAAGAAGTTGCTTCTTATCCTACCTTTACACTATGTCATCTATTGTACTCATCACTGGAGCCACTTCAGGTTTTGGCCAATCCTGCGCCTTGCTTTTTGCCGAAAAAGGACATCGACTGATTTTAGTTGGAAGAAGAGCCGACCGTCTAGAAATGTTGGCAGCCAACTTAAAGCAATCCTTTAACACGGAAGTCCACCTGCTTCCGATCGATGTTCGTAATCAAGAGGCAATCTCTGCAGGTATATTTAATTTACCTGCCTCTTGGCAGGACATAGATATTTTGATCAATAATGCCGGTCTTGCCGCAGGTAGAGACTATTTTGAAGAAGCAAAACTTGACGACTGGAATGAGATGATCGATACTAATATCAAGGGATTCTTATATGTGTCGCAGGCCGTAGCAAAAGGAATGGCCAACCGAAAAAAAGGACATATCATCAATATAGGTTCAACCGCGGGAAGAGTGGTGTACGAAAAAGGAAATGCGTATTGCGCCACAAAGTATGCAGTGGATGCACTGAATCAATCCATGCGTATCGATCTATTAAGACACGGAATTAAGGTAACAGCGATTAATCCTGGCGCAGCAGAAACAGAGTTTTCTTTAGTGCGCTTTAAAGGAGATCAAGAAACAGCAGCCAGTGTATACAATGGTATGAAACCATTAACACCCGAAGATGTTGCCGCTGTAATCTATTATACAACTACGCTTCCGGCCCACGTTTGTATTAATGACCTCACCCTGACCTGTCTGCAGCAAGCAGACTCCGTTTACATTCATCGGAAATAAAATGTGGATTATTGCGCCAGGGAAACTCGAACCTGCAAACCAGCTCTTGTATTTGTAATCGGAAAAGCACTACTGATTTTAGGAATATTTCTGTTTTGTTCAAAGTAAAGCTTCATGCTCACTTTATTATTCAGCACATAGTCGATAGAGGGAGCAAAACGAATCACCCGCTGACCACCAGTACCAAAGGCGGTGCCCTGATCTAATTTTGAATTGGCCGTTGCATCATCACGTAAGCTAAAGTCAACGCGTAGCGTAACATCGTTATCCAACTTCATCCCATTTTTACCAATTCGAATATTTTTAATAAGTGGCATCCCTTTTTTCCGCCAGTTTAATCCGAACGTAACCTCCGTAGATCTATTTTCTGCCAATTGGTAATCAATTAAACTCAGACTCAATTGCCTGCTTTTACGAATTTCAAAGCGAGTTTGCAGTTGGTTAGTAAAGGTCATATCCACTTCAATCAAGGGCTCAAAAGCTTCCTGAATAGTAATGTTAGGTATCAAGAAATAAGGAATAAAGTTACCGGTTAGCGTATCCCTAAAAGAAGGATAACCTACCCGTAACGGATCGGTAAATAATAGTGCTGTATTAAAACTATTCATTGAGAATGTACTCTTGTAGCCATGACGAATAGAAAAATTAGTAAAGATTTTATCGAGGCCGGCTAAACGGGAGAGTCCATTATAAGTAAGCGTCCAGTTTGGTTTAGGAACCAGGGAACGGAAAGGGTTATGACATATGTTGGGATTAGAATTATCAAATAATTTAATTGAAGCAGGGTCTTTGTTTGTATAGGCAGCAATAAACGAGGGAATGACTACATCTTGGGCATAACGTCCATATCCTTTATAATAACCATCCGTACCCAGACCACCACTTTGATAAGGATTGACTGTACCCAATTTTGTAGATAATATTTTTCGATTGGATTCAAACTGCTTAAATGTTGAAGAAACTACATTAGGATCAAAGGAAGTAAACAATGTTTGGTACGAAATGTAACTGATGCTAAAGCTTCCCAAGGCATATGGATTCAGGCGAGTTAATCCGGCAAAGCCAGTGGTGTCTTTATATAACTCACTATACTGCTTGTCAAAAGTTTTATCGATGCTCAAATCAATATTGAAATCTTTAAATGGACTAACCTGTGCTGTAATGGAGAGTCGTTGATTATACCGTTGCTGAATCATTGCACTCACCAGCGAATCTCTCGACAACAAACCCTTTTGTCCAAACCGGTTTATCCAATTAGTATCCGGTTGATATCCGAAGAGGTAACCAAATCCAGGTTGCGTGCTTCTAAGATTGAGTCCCATTAGCTGTGTACTATCCATATAACCCGGAAGTGTGGTCCCAAAATCCTCCGTATACTGTATGGCCGTACGCTTCAAAGCAGTAGCAAAATTTAAAGCAAGTCCGGCAAAACCTCCAACTTCGCGCGGACCCTTCGGTAAAGTAACAGACGGTTCTTTTACCTTTTTGATTTTTCGTTTTTTTATTTTACTGATGGTACCATCTTTTTTTCGAATGGTATCATACCTAAACCGTAAACTGGTAGGAGCAAATGCCGATGGTGTTGCGCTGTCTTTTTCTTTTTGCTGGCCATCTACATAGGTATTATCGCGGGTCGTGTCAGTTATTGATCGAGAGCGCTGACCAAACGCATCCGGTGTGGGGGTCCGTTGATTGGCATTTCCACTACCCCGATTTGTTCGTGAACGCACTTTATCTTTTTTAGAATCAGCTGCTGCATTACGACGCGTCTGCGCTGCTGCCCGTGAAGCACCTAATCCGTTTTGCAAAGCACGAATAGTTTTATTCTTGTTGTAAAGCTCTTCCCACTTCAACTCTCCGTTGAGTGTGCGTGTTTGTGTATTTGAAAGCTTGTTTCCCAATTCTCTCGCCAATAAAGAAGCAGCCAACCAATTGTATTTTGAATTATAGGCTGCCCGCACTGAAGTCCAATCCAGCAATGGAATTTTATTCGTGGGCACATTATAATTAACTGTAAAATCTTGCTGGTAATTGATGGTGCGACCACCCCGGAAAAAATTAGAACGAATGGAATCTTTTTTAACCGAATTGTCAATACGCCCCGGTGGCTCATCAATACGTGCATTATTGGTAGCTGAAAAATCCATAGCCAATGAGCGAGTTAGATTCCATTGCAGTATATAATAACGATCAAAGGTGAAGTACTTGTTATAGGTTTCTGGAATTTTATAGGGCCCACCGCCTACATTACGCGGGCGCGTTGCGCCAAATTGGCGAAACACATCTGCCCGCATCGCTACTTGAGAAGGCGCATAATTAAAATTGAAATCTCGGATCAGCGATAACCACTTGGAATTAGAACGAATAAATCGCTTGAAAGGCTCAATTGATTTTGACGGAGGTGCATAGGTATACCCAATGACTCCACGCGTTCTTCTCAACTCATCCTGCTCAATCAATGGGTTATGTGAGAGCGTCTGGATATAAGAGTAGGAAAAATCAAGATTACTAACACTCCAAGGCAGTATTTTCTTTCCATCAGGCCTTAGCTTTTTAACATTAGTAAGATTGACTGTTTTAATAGTAGTCACATCCTGCGCATCATTTCGTATGGAATCCTTTTTATCGGATGCAGCCTCTTTAAGTTTTTGCTTCAAATCAATATCAAGATCATACGGATCATACTCAGGCGTACTGCTTCGCTGGCTGATGCTGGCATATACTGGTATTTGAATTCCCCATTGCTTGGGTAGTAATTTACCTGCTTCCAATGTCAAAGAGGCATCTGCTGTGTACACATCTTCACGGCTTCTTTCATTAACGCGTTGTTCAAGTGTCCCAAATCCACGTGATCTTGCAGACCCAGATAGCGAGACCGTACCTAAGTCTGCCAGTTTGATATCAGTTCTTGCTAAGGCCGCCCAACCACCTTTCTCGTCCAATTGCTGTAGCCGAAGCTCATTGAACCATACTTCCGCACAGAGGGATTCCTGCAAGGCATTTTCGACCCCCAATAAAATTCCACGTACCTCACCCAGATTTGGATTACCCATGATCGCGTAACTTCTTCCATTTGGTAACACTTCCCGATAGTAACGGGAGGGTTGAATACCCGCTCTGTTTCTTCGAATCTTTAATTCCATAAGATCCTGAAGTGATAGCTCCAGATTATTTTCCAATGGCCAAATTCTTGCGCTATCCCGCTCCCCAAATTCAGTTCGTTTCAGTGGAATCTTGACTTCGTAATAGTTACCATTAAAGTCGTTGCCGATTCGAATAACTGCATTAATATCACCAGGACGAAGCGGTTCGGCACCTGCAACAGATTCAGCATGGATGAACATCTCAAGTTTACCATACTGACGCATATCCATGTTCATGGTTTTGAAAACGCCACGTGCTTCGTTTTGTGGTAATCCACAAATTTGCATACTCAGCGACTGCTCATTCATCAAGAGGGGAACATTATTATTACTCAGCTGTTGCTGACGTTCAATTCCTGGAGGAATACGATACACAATCGGCTGGCGCTGGTCATTTTCCTCCACATTCACAGAAAGAATATTTACTGTGGCATAGTCAGGAATAGGCAGGTTAGTATAATTGCCCGTTGTATCAATTCGATTGCGAAACCTTCTCCATTGGTTCCTGATTAATTCTAATTTTCCAAAACGAAGTACAACTGAATCTTGGAATCCAGTCATGAACATGCGAATGAATCGAATGGATTTGAAATCTGGGATATTACCTACTTTTTGCTGGAATTGCTCCACCGGAATTCGAAACAAATACCATCGTTCAGATCGACTTTGTCCATTGGCAAGGGTAACGGTTGGAGTTCTTATGTCTGTAATAAAATTGGTGCCTACGCCCATGTTGGGAAGAATATCCACACGATACTGAAAATATTCTTCTGCCTCATTCATTGTATTATCCCGGTTTAATTCCTCGGCATCAGGATACTGTGTGAAAGCGGTTACAAACTGCGTATTATTACCTGCAATGGGAGAATTGCCATGCGGGTTATTTATATTTTTATAACGGCGAAGGATTCCTGCATTTTCCTGATCAAATTGCTGATCCCGGTATGGCTTAAAGTTATCACCGGAAGGATCGAGCAATGCACGTTGATAAACGAGTGAACTGGCACCAAAATTGGTTCGTAATAATTCTAAATAATCTTTGAATTTAGATTGTTCTTCTTGGTCTGTTAAACCATCAAAACCTACATCTTGATATTGACGATCAGCAGGAGTATTGCTGAATGCATTGGTCACCTGCAGGGGGATGGAGGGTACGCTACCCCACACCGTAGAACTGTCTTCTCTTGCATTATTAGTGGGAGTAGCTAAGCCATTTTCGTATTGACGCTTACCATCCCGTAATACATCCTCTGAAATATTTCCGAGATTGAAATAAAGTTGACCACCGGATGGATTGGTAGCATTATTTAAATAAGGATCCTGCAGCCAGAATTCAATAAACTCGATATTACCCGTTTCAAAATCAGTTTGATCAATATTTCGCATTAATCCGCCCCATGCATTCCGCGGATTTCTCAACCGTCCACTAGCATCCATGCGGCTTGGATCTGTCTCATAATTGTAAGGACCTTTATCTTTTGGATAAAATGCCATGTCAAAGGTGGTTAACAATCCCTCACCAAATTGTGTACTACGACGTGGAAATATCTCACGCTGCAATACCTGTCTTACACGTGGATCAGAGAGTTCATTTAAATCGTCAATTGGATTATTTGCATTTCTTCTCTCTTGTAAAACAGGTTCAATGTTGTACCAAGCCAACTTACCCCGATTCCGACCACTTCGTAAATCATTATTGAGTGAGGACTCCGGGAACAATCCATTACCCTGTGGTACGGAAGCCAATGTCCAACTCAGCAAAGGAAAACGCAAATCAATGGCTGCACGCGCTCCTTCAAAATCATCTACATATACTTGCCCTGTATTTTGACGGGTGCCATCGTAATTTGTAGCATTGATTTGTTTTGCATGCCCTGGTTGTAGCACAGCCGCCTCTGCATATGTGGTAATGCTTGAAATAGCTTTGGATGAATAGAAGGGTAACCGATCTAACAATTTAGTCAAACGAGGAAGATCATTTCTGTAATCAAGGTCTACCCCGTACATCGTGTTTCTGATCGGGTCCTCCCCATAAGATTGTTTAATGAAGAAAGGACGTTCTCCCAAACGCACAATGGTTCCCCCCAATGACAAACGTTTATTGGCTAAATAATCTAACCGAACACCTAAAAAATTCCGTTGCTGAAAACCAAAGGCCTGATTGTTTTCATAATTGATGTTAACCGGAACACCAGAGTTGATGATGGCCTGATTCACCACTCGCAGGGTTCCCAAATCATAGTTGATTTCGTAATCAACGTTTTCAATCAATTGCTGTCCCCCTGCTGTTACAGTCACTGATCCGCGTGGTATATTGTATCCTAACTGATATTCACTGGCTCCCCCTTGCCCAGGCATTCCTCCCCCCGGGCCATTGGATCCGGCGGCCCCAAACCCTGCCGAACGAGAGCGCCCGGAAATTCTAAAGCGATTCAGGTTAGCATAGGTCTGCGCAATGGCCTTGATGGTATCATACAAGGGATAATACAAATACTTATTTCGGGTTGCCTGATTACTGTATAAATAATCGAGATCATGTCCAAATGGTTCCAGCACTGGAAAAATAATTCGGCTTTGAGAAGAGATAACAGTAAATCCCTCAATGAAGTCAAAAATTCCGTCTGGCTGTGGATCGTTTTGATTATTGAGTCGATCTAAATTCACTTGTGAAATAATGGGCATGCCCTTATAAGGATCCACTACATCTGTGGGAGGCAAGTAACGTTTCTCCCCCAAACTGGGCTCTTCGTATAAAAGATCCAGACTAAAATCCTGTCGCTCCAGTTGACCAAAACCAACGGAGTACACGTTCTTCATCATCAAATCCCAGATAGGCAACTGTGTTCGCTGTGAAGTAGCTTTCAATAATTTTAAAAAAAGAACACGCTGCGCATTACCTGTAGTATCAGGCGGTACATCCTGTGAAAATTCCCCCACTTGATACACACGCCCATTATACGTGTACTGAAATGCTACTCCCAACACCTCATCGGGCTGTAAGGGTTGATTGAGAGACACAAAACCAATTTGTGGATTAAAATAATACTCGGTGGGCTGTAACTTTCTTGCAAACGTTTTTTCAAAATCCTGAACTGGAGTCAATCCCAAGCCAGTCAATGCACTTTGTGCCTGGGAAGAATTACGATAAGCCGTGTTACCAGTAAGTAAGCTGTACAAATTATTCGCATCATTACGAGGCAGTTCATTCCCCCCAGCAGAAAGTATAGTACTATACGGACTACGTTCGCCCAAATCCATAAAAGCAATTACATCACGGGTATCCGTGGTAGTACCATTTCGATTGGTTACCCAAACTTCCATTCGCAAAATTTGAACCTTTGAATTAACCACGGGCAATTTTTTCATAGCCGTGTTATAATTAGAACGGAAATATTGGGACATCAAAAAATGTCGATTTTCGTCGTACTCGTCTGCCTTTAAAGTAAATCGTTGTGCAGTGGTGCCTCCTTGAACGCCCATGGTCTGTCGCTGAGAGCGTTGGTTGGCGAGGACCGTTGTCACAAATAATTTTCCAAATTGTAATTGCGTCTTGACACCAAATAAGGATTGCGCACCGGGTATCAACGTACCCTTGGAAGCAAAACTGGTATTCCCTGCTTCAAATTGCTTGACAATATCATCATCTTTTCCTTTGAAATCCAACTTCAACTGATTGTCAAAATTGAAATTGGCTAATGTGTTATAGTTGATCGGAAGCTTTAGTTTTTCACCAATTTGCGCGTCCATCTGCAATTGGGAGTTCATATTAAAATCAAAACCACCATTTCTTCGAGCACGCTCTGGCAGTGTAGGATTTTTAATGTTTTGTCCTTGATAGCCCGCTAAGAAATCAACATACCCTGCCGGTTTTACTTCGATTCGTACTTTACCATCTGGTCCAACGCCCATAATGCGATTGAACCAATCATTATTCACGCGGAATTGAGGCCCCTTTGACTTACGGTTCATTTCAGTCAACATCGCCGCTCTTCTTCGGAAATACTCGTTCTCATCCTTTCTTGCCTGTAATCGCAAAAATTCACTCCTGGAAAAAGTAGCCGGAGCTCGGTAATCACGATTACCAATTCGTTCAGTCACGATGTACTGACCAGTGCGTGGATCGTATTCAACTCGCCGGCGAATAAAACTGGTATCCCGTAAATCGAAAGAATGTGAACGAGGAGAGTTAAAGTAATTTCCGTAACGATCCGTGATAGGATATCGAATAGTATCCGATTGAGCGTACGAGGTTGCCGTTCCGATTGCGGAAAAAGACATCAAGGAAAGGACCATCGGCAATAATTGCCGTCCCATATTTAGAACAACGCGATTCAATCTTTCTCGTCAGGTTAGTTTGGGCGATTCAGAGGGAGCGAAGAGCCATTTTTACCAGGTCCTCCACGCCCATCTCAGGATTCGCTTTAAGCGTTTTTTCGACTACCATGGAAGCAGCCTGTTTAGGGATGCCCAATGCGGTCAATGCATTTAACGCATCTTGTTGCAAACTATTGTGTATCAGCGGAGAATTATTTAAAACCGGGGTGATTTTTGCCAACTTATCTTTCAGTTCCAAAACCAGTCGCTCTGCCGTTTTTTTACCGATTCCTTTGATAGCTTCCAACGCCTTGACATTACCCTGTACTATTGCCTGTATCAACTCTTCGGGCCTTAAGTAAGAAAGCATCACGCGAGCCGTACTGGCACCTACCCCCGAAACACTTATAAGTTGTTGAAATAGATCCCTTTCTGCTAAATCTCCAAAACCAAAAAGTAAATGAGCATCCTCTCGGATTAGCAAAATGGTGTACAATAAACCCTCCTCCTTTTGTTGAATTCTTGAGTAAGTGTGCAAACTGATATGAAGCTCATACCCCACTCCATTCACATCAATCCATACATGCGTTGGAGTCTTTTCAACAAACCGGCCTCGCAGGAAACTGATCATACCGCAAGTTAAGGAGCGACTCGGGGTTTACCTTAATTTTGGCCACTTTTTAACCCTGTAGCATGAATACAAAAATCCATGCGGCAATCACCGCAGTTGGAGGGTATGTTCCACCCGACAAGTTAACCAATCAGGACCTGGAAAAAATGGTTGAAACCAATGACGAGTGGATACGTACCCGAACTGGTATAACAGAGCGAAGAATATTGAAAGAACCGGGTAAGGCCACCTCCGATATGATTGTACCTGCCGTACAAGAGTTATGTAAAAAAAGAGGGATTGATCCTACTGAAATTGACTGTTTGATTGTTGGAACAGTAACGCCAGATATGGTATTCCCCTCCACCGCCAATTTGGTTTGTCACAAACTGGGTGCCACTAATGCATGGGGTTATGACCTATCCGCGGCTTGCTCCGGATTTTTATTTGCGCTTGCTCAAGGAGCAGCATTAATTGAAAGTGGTCGCTATAAAAAAGTGGTGGTCTGTGGAGCTGATAAAATGAGTGCAATTGTTGACTATACTGATCGCGCAACCTGTATCATTTTTGGTGATGGCGCAGGAGCTGTTTTACTGGAACCCACTGCAGCGCAGCTAGGAGTAATGGATTCTATTTTGCGAACTGATGGAAGCGGTGGTCAATATTTACACATGAAAGCAGGTGGATCACTAAAACCTGCCAGCGCGGAAACGGTTGCTAATCGTGAACATTTTGCTTATCAGGAAGGCCAGGCTGTTTTCAAATTTGCAGTGAAAGGAATGGCAGATGTCAGTGCCGAGCTGATGGAGAAAAATAATTTAAAAGCAGAAGATATTTCCTGGCTGGTTCCTCATCAGGCTAATCTGCGTATCATTGATGCAACAGCCAACCGTATGGGGTTAGGTACTGAAAAAGTAATGATCAATATTGAGCGATTTGGCAACACTACAGCCGCTACAATTCCGCTCTGCCTATGGGAATGGGAGAATCAACTAAAAAAAGGTGACAATATTATCCTTGCCGCATTTGGAGGTGGGTTTACCTGGGGTGCCATTTGGGTGAAGTGGGCCTACGATACTAAATAACGTAACTTGTTAGTCAACGCTTGTCTATGAAAAATCAAAAACTATCCGGATGGGGCTCAGTAGCAGTACATGGTGGACATAAAAAAGATCCATCCTATGCACACCTCACTCCGTTGTATGCCAGCAGTACTTATGTTTTCGATTCTGCCGAACAAGGAATGCGTCGATTCACTGGCCAAGAAGAAGGCTACATCTACGCACGTTGGGGAAATCCTACCATCACAGAAGCGGAGCAAAAAATTGCAGCACTAGAGACTTTTGGTACCGGAAAAGAAGCAACCACTATTCTTCATTCCTCAGGAATGGCTGCAATCACCACCTTGATGATGAGCACACTTAGCCAAGGAGATAAAATCCTATCTCATTTTTCATTGTATGGTGGTACGGACGAACTCGTGCACCGCATACTACCCCGCTTTGGAGTGAGTGCCACTATTGTAGACCTAAGGGATTTAGAAAAAGCAGAAGACGCATTACGAGCAGATAAGCAAATCAAAATGGTTTATCTGGAAACTCCTGCTAATCCCACCATTCAATGCGTGGATATTGCTGCATTGAGCGCTTTGGCAAAAAAATATAATTGCATTGTCGCTTGCGACAACACATTTGCCACACCTTACTTACAACAACCCTTTGCCTTAGGAGCTGATTTTATAGTCCATTCAACAACAAAATTTTTAAATGGCCATGGAACAGCAATTGGGGGAGCCTTAGTGGGAGCGGATATAGAAAGAATGCGGGGGCCCATTTTTAAATTTCATAAAACTACAGGAGCCAACTCCAATGCATTTGATGCTTTCTTACTAGTACAGGGCATGAAAACACTTGAGGTGAGAATGGATCGTCATTGTACGAATGCAGAAAGAGTAGCCCAGTTTCTCTCCACGAATAAAAACGTGGTAAAAGTAAATTACACAGGTCTTCCTCAACACCCCGATTTTGCAATAGCTGCAAAACAAATGCGCCATGCAGGCGCCTTACTGTCATTTGAAGTGAAAGGTGGACTGCAAGGGGGTATCAATTTTATGAACAAATTAAATCTGTGTACACGTGCTGTTTCATTGGGAACCTGCGACACCCTTCTCTCCCATCCAGCCTCAATGACCCATTTCAGTGTGCCCAAAGAGGAAAAAGAAAAATATGGTATCACAGAAGGTCTGATCAGAATGCATGTAGGTATTGAAACAGTGGATGATATCATTACTGATCTTGAACAAGCCTTACAATAAATAATAAATGTCAATTACCGTTCGTCGTGCTACTGCTGCGGATTGCCCACGGCTTTTAGAACTGATCCGGGAACTTGCGCTTTATGAAAAAGCACCGCTGGAAGTTACCGTATCACTTCAACATTTTACAGAGAGTGGTTTTGGAACACAGCCTATTTGGTGGGCTTTTGTTGCTGAAGAAGAAAATTTGATTCACGGCTTTGCGCTATACTATATCCGTTACTCAACTTGGAAGGGACAGTGCTTATACCTGGAGGATATTATAGTCACTGAAAAAATGAGAGGACAAGGAATAGGAGGCCAACTTTTCGAAAGAATACTGGAGGAAGCAAAAGAGAGAAAATTAGTACGTGTGATATGGCAGGTTTTGGAATGGAATGAGCCAGCCATTCGTTTCTATAAAAAATATAATGCAACGCTGGATCCAGAATGGATCAATGGTGCGATAGAAATAAAGGTTGCTCCCTAAAAACACTCCTTAAGAAACACCATTCACTGACACCTCTTTCTGAATTTTTTGTATCAATCCCTGTAAAACTTTACCAGGACCTACTTCGGTAAATTCAGTAGCGCCATCTGCAACCATAGCTTGCACACTTTGCGTCCATTTCACAGGACCCGTCAGCTGATTGATTAAATTCTGTTTGATTGTAGCGGGATCTGTAACTGGCATTGCCACTACATTTTGATAGACGGGACAAGAAGGGGCATTGAACGTAATAGATTGGATAGCTCCTTGTAATTCCTCCTCCGCTGCTTTCATCAAAGGAGAGTGAAAGGCGCCGCCCACAGGCAACACCAAGGCACGTTTAGCACCCGCTTCTTTCAACGCAATACAAGCTTTTTCAATACCAGCCACGGAACCGCTGATCACTAATTGACCAGGGCAGTTATAATTAGCAGGAACAACAATATCTGTAATACTTGAACAAATTGCTTCTACTTTTTGATCATCCAATCCTAGTACCGCTGCCATAGTGCCCGGCTCTAATTCACACGCTTTTTGCATAGCGTTTGCACGCGCTGCCACCAAACGAAGACCGTCTGTAAATGAAAGTACACCCGCTGCAACTAAGGCAGAAAACTCACCCAGTGAATGTCCAGCAACCATGGCAGGCTGCGGGTTGTTTAGCGTTGTATAGGCTAACATAGAGTGCAAAAAGATAGCAGGCTGGGTAACATCAGTGCGACGTAGCTCTTCCTCAGTACCCGAAAACATAATAGCGGCCAAGTCAAAGCCAAGCTCAGTGTTAGCCTGCTCTACTAATTTTTTAGCAGTTTCCGATTGCTCTACAATTGCTTTTCCCATTCCTGGAAATTGCGATCCCTGACCAGGGAATACATAGGCATGTTTCATAGGTATAAAATAGATGGATCAGCTTAATCTGGTACCAATCAAACGCATGAATTCGCTTCGTGTTGAGTTTTTATGAAACTCACCATCAAAAGCAGAGGTGGTTGTTACAGAATTCTGCTTTTGAACACCGCGCATCATCATACATAAATGCTGTGCCTCTACCACTACGGCTACCCCCAATGGATTCAGTGTGTCTTTGATGGCGTCTTTAATTTGAATAGTCAAACGCTCCTGTACTTGCATACGCCTTGCAAAAACATCTACCACACGTGCCACTTTACTTAACCCCGTAATCCAGCCATTAGGAATATAAGCTACGTGGGCCTTACCAAAAAAAGGAAGCATGTGGTGTTCACACATACTGTATACTTCAATATCCTTTACAACAATCATCTCGCTCACATCTTCATGAAACTTTGCTGAATTTAGAATGGCATGTGCATCCAGGTGATACCCTTGTGTCAAATACTGCATCGCTTTAGCCACACGCTCTGGCGTTTTGATGATACCCTCCCGCTCAGGATCTTCCCCTAATAAGGCAATGGCCTCTTTATAATTTTTAGTGAGCGCCAAGGTGGCTTTCTCATCGTACTGTTCAGTTTTTTTGTAGGCCATAGTTTTTAAATTAAGCGGGATAATCTACAAAGTTTCTAGGGGTTTCATAAAGCCGAATCTGCAAGTCCAAGGAAGCGTCCAAATGTGGGCGCAATAAGTCGTGAATAACAATAGCAATATGCTCAGCTGTTGGATTAAGCGTTGCAAATTCAACGGTGTCTAAATTTAAATTACGATGATCAAATCGTTCTACAATTTCTCGTTGAATTAAATCACTTAACACTTTCATGTCAATCACATAACCGGTTACAGGATCAGGATAGCCGGCCACTTTTACAATTAGTTCGTAATTATGCCCATGATAATGCGGTAAGGAACATTTTCCAAACACGCGGGCATTTTCTGCATCACTCCATGCCGGGTTAGCCAGGCGATGAGCCGCATTAAAATGTTCTTTTCTATAAACAGCAACTTTATTCGCCATAATATTCTACATAAATACGAGGGGTCTCCACCAACTTTATGCAATGCAGCTTTATTTGTTGCGGCAAAGCAGGCTCCAGCTCTTTCCAAATTCCCATTACCAAATTTTCAATTGAACACAATTTGTCTCTCATGAAATCCACATCCAAATTCAGGTTTCGATGATCTAATTTGTCTACCACCCGCTCCCGAATAATCACCGATAACTTTTTTGCATCAAATATGAATCCGGTTTCAGGATCAGGCACACCCTTGATAGTGACCGTTAGCTCAAAATTATGTCCGTGCCAATTCTTGTTTGCACATTTACCAAAAACCGCTTCGTTCTTCTCCGGTGTCCAGTTGGGATTGAACAAACGATGTGCTGCATTAAAATGTTCAATCCGAGTCAAGTAAACCATGCTTTACTTTTTTCTTCCCGACAGCATTGGGCGCAGGAAGGGTGAAGGGCAAAGTTAGCCTTATTCAGCTAATTTTACAGTATGAATTGCCTGGTCATTGCAGCAACACCGCTAGAGATTCGACCTTTTTTGAAAAAACTCCAAGAAGGAAACACGTTAACTACATCATCCATTGAATTAGATGTGCTGATTACCGGAATTGGCTTACTTGCAACATCTTATGCATTGCAAAAACAGATTCAACTAAAAAGGCCAGATTTAATCATACAGGCCGGTGTAGGAGGATGCTTTGATAAAAAGATGAAATTAGGCCGTGTGTTCATCATAAAAAAAGAGGCTGTTGCAGATCAAAGTGTGGTGGAGTTAAATGCACTAAAAACACTTTTTAACCTTGATTTAGTACCTGCTAATCAACCACCCTATCAAAAAGGCTGGCTGGTAAACCCCCACTCAATACTGAAAAAACTTAGGCTTCCTAAAGTGACTGGTATTTCAGTTAATGAAATTACCACACAAGCTCAAAAAGTTCGTTTTTATAAAAAACAATTTAATCCAGTAATTGAGTCGATGGAGGGAGCAGCTCTTCATTATATAGCCCTTCAGGAAAAAATTCCTTTTATTCAACTCCGCAGCACCAGTAATTATATTGCAGAGCGAAATAAAAAAAACTGGGATATGCCCAATGCCATTGAATCACTCAACCAGTCCTTATTGAAATTATTGCAAACACTATGAAGCTACGGATTGGTTTTTCACCCTGCCCTAACGATACATTTATTTTTGACGCACTGGTACATGGCAAAATAGATACAGGAGAAATTCAATTTGAACCAATACTGGAAGATGTTGAGACACTGAATGAGTGGGCACTAGAAGGAAAACTAGATATTACCAAGTTGAGCTTCCCAGCATTTTTTACCGCAAGAAACACCTACCAATTACTCGATGCAGGTAGTGCATTGGGCCAGGGTGTTGGGCCCTTACTGGTAAGTAAAGAAAATACGTCACTGACACCTGATCAAATTAATCAACGAAAAGTATTATTACCCGGGAGTAACACAACAGCCCATTTACTTTTTTCGTTGGCATTTCCCGCAGCAACAAAAAAAGAATTTTTAATCTTCTCCGCCATTGAAGAGGCACTGCAAAAAGATAGCCAATTACTGGGCGTACTGATCCATGAAAATAGATTTACGTACGAAAAAAAAGGGTTGAAAAAAATAATTGACCTGGGAAGCTTTTGGGAGGAGAACTGGAAGGTTCCCATTCCACTGGGAGGCATTGCAATAAAACGATCTTTCAAGCACTCACTAAAGAAACAATTGGAAGATTGGATTCGCTCCAGCCTTGCACTAGCTTGGACAAATTACCCGCAACTATCCCCTTATGTTCAATTGCATGCGCAAGAAATGGAGGAAGACGTCATGCGAAAGCATATCACACTATACGTGAATGACTACAGCCAGTCTTTAGGACAAGAGGGCCGGCACGCGATACAGGTACTGTTTGAAAAATTTTTACTGCTTCAACATGAACCTCCTACTGAGAATCAGTTTGCACTTTTTGTTTAGAAAAAATCAAGCAGGCTTTAGTGCCTTTGCATAAACTTCCAAACAGCGCTTTCGAGCATATTCATGCGCTACGATTGGTCGAGCATACGTCAATTCTTCAAATTCAGGCACCCAGCGTCTAACATACTCCAAAGAGGGATCAAACTTTTGTGTTTGTAAGTAAGGGTTGAATACACGGAAGTAAGGCGCTGCATCGCAACCCGAACCTGCAGCCCATTGCCAACCACCATTATTTGCCGCTAAATCAAAATCAAGTAATTTTTTTGCAAAATAAGCTTCACCCCAACGCCAGTCAATTAATAAATGCTTAGTAAGAAATGAAGCTACAATCATTCGAACCCGGTTGTGCATGTACCCCGTTGTGTTTAGCTCCCGCATTCCTGCATCCACAATGGGATAACCCGTCTGACCGTCACACCATGCCTGAAATTCATCCAGATTGTTTCGCCACTGAATGGCATCATAGGCCGGCTTGAATGAATTCCCAACCACATGAGGAAAATGCCATAAAATCATATGATAGAAATCACGCCAAATTAATTCGTTGAGAAAGGTTTCATTCAGGGAACCAGCCTGTCTCGCTAAGGCACGAATACTAATTGTTCCAAACCGAAGATGTAGACCAAGTTGCGTAGTCCCTTTCACGGCTGGCAAGTCTCTTCTTTCCTTATATTTTTTAATTGTATCAGGTTGCCAGGCCGCGGATGGAAAAGAAATACCTGCCGCAGAAAAACCAATTGAAGTAAGGGAGGGAAAATCAGCTCGCTGAAAAGTAGCACACGCGGCTAATAACTTTTCTGAGGGATACGATTGTAAATGTTCTTTTTGCAAGGTAGCTTTCCATCTTCTTGAATAAGGCGTAAACACCGTATAAGGCTTGCCATCATCCTTGACAACCTCTTGCTTTTCTAATAATACTTGATCCTTGAATGTATGGAATGAAACACCTTGCTTCTCTAAAAAAGTCATCACCTCCGCATCTCGCTGTAAGGCATATGGCTCGTAATCATGATTTGCAAAAACATGCTTTACGGCATAATCGCTGACCAAGTCGGAAAAGATCTTTACCGGCTCGCCCATTCTAACATCGAGTCCCGCACCCACTTGATTTAATTCCGCATGAAGCTGTATTAATGTCTGATGGATGAATTCTACCCTACGATCAGCCTTATCCTCCAAATCGTTTAAAATGTTGGTATCAAAAATAAAGATTGGCTGAACAGGAATACCAATTTGCAAAGCTTCAAAGAAGCCCCTATTATCTTGAATACGCAAATCACGTCTGAACCAGAAAATAGAAACAGCTTGCATTTGGTTCATAAACAATGTTTTTCATTAATAGTTTACTACCTCAATAGAAAGTTAATCACAATTTATTCCTCTAAAAATTGCATAAAATACTGAGGGTTTTCAGTAAAAATACGGATGGCTCAAATTTAAAATTTAAAAAAAGGGATTTTAGTTTTACCACATGGAAATACGTAGAAAAATCAATAAAAGAACGTGGCAAAGTTGGCAGGTTGCCATACAAGAGGAATCCTATCAACAAATATCCTCAGAATTACACGACAACGCTTGCCAAACAATCCTACTGTCAATTCTCAATCTGCAGCGAATAGACAAGAGTAACCCCTCATTAAGAATAAGCGACACCATTCAACTCCTGGAGGAAACGCTACATGAAATACACCAGCTTTCCCGTTCTCTCAATGGAGAACTTATTCTATCTATTGGATTACGTGCTGCACTTGAAAAACAATTAGACCGAATGCAGCAGGCATGTGGCATTCAAGCATCTCTTTCGATTCAGGGAAATCCCTATTATCTCACCGATGAAATAGAATTGATTATTTATCGGATCATCCAGGAAGCGCTGAATAATATCTTAAAACATGCAAAGGCCAGTAGAGTGGAGGTAGAATTAAACTTTTTAGATCAAGCGCTCACCGTAAAAGTAACTGATAATGGGAAGGGATTCGATATGCAAAAAGAAGGCCGAGAATCTGCCGGTCTAAGAAATATGAATTTCAGGGCACAATCGCTGCATGGAAAATTAAAAATTCAAAGTGCCCCTAACCAAGGTAGCTGTCTTACCCTTCAAATCCCCTGCTTAAAAACCAATCTATGATACGAATCATCCTTGTCGACGACCACGTTATGTTGCGCAATGCGCTAGCCGCCCGCATCAATGAATTTGAAAATTTTAAAGTTGTAGAGCAGTGTAGCCATGGTAAGGAATTAATCCAAACCTTGGAAACAAATCCTGAACCAGACCTGGTGTTGCTAGATTTGAACATGAAGGAAATGAATGGCATGGAAACTGCCCAATGGCTTAAAAATAATCGCCCCTCCATCAAAGTGTTGATGTTAACAATGTACGATTCTGAGCTTACCCTGATACAACTACTCCAATTAGGGGTAAAAGGAATTCTTCATAAGTCTGCAAGCCCCGCTGACCTCAGAGCAGCTATCACTACCATCGCCACTGAGGGGCAGTACTTCTCTAACCATACCACTACCAAATTAGTTAATATGGTTAACAATAAGGAAGCAGGAACAAAGCGACTTCAAAAGTCCTTATTGAACGATGAGGAAGTTTTTTTTCTTCAATTAGCCTGTTCCGATATGACTTATAAGGAAGTAGCGCAGCGAATGAAGTTAAACCCAAGAACGGTAGACTCTATCCGAGATCAATTATTTATCAAGTTAGATGTCAAAAGCCGTGTGGGGCTAGCAATGGTTGCTATTCGAAACGGTATAGTTTCGCTCTAGAAGAGAATCTCAGGGACAGTGGAGGGAACTACCAATTTACCAGCAGTTTTGGACTGAATCTCCTCAACGGTAACACCGGGGGCACGCTCGCGTAAAAGAAAACCGTCAGGAGTGATATCCAAAACTGCTAAATCAGTTACTACTTTTTTAACACAGCGAACTCCTGTGAGTGGAAGGTCGCACCGAGTGAGTAATTTAGATTCGCCTTTGGGATTGGTATGCATCATGGCAACAATAATGTTTCGAGCACTTGCTACCAGATCCATAGCACCTCCCATTCCTTTCACCATTTTACCGGGAATTTTCCAATTGGCAATGTCTCCCTGTTCACTAACCTCCATGGCACCTAAAACGGTAAGATCCACTTTTCCAGCCCGAATCATTCCAAAACTTATTGCGGAATCAAAAAAAACTGAGCCCGGAATAGTCGTGATGGTTTGCTTTCCAGCGTTAATCAAATCCGGATCAACTTGATCTGCAGTGGGAAATGGACCCATACCCAATAATCCATTTTCACTTTGAAGTAACACATCTACGCCAGAAGGAATATAGTTGGCCACCAAGGTGGGTATTCCAATTCCGAGGTTCACATAAAACCCATGCTTTAATTCCCTGGCAATGCGTTGTGCTATTTGTTCTTTTGTCAATGACATACTGCTATTATATTAATCAAGCTTTTCGAATGGTTCGCTGCTCGATTCGTTTTTCGTAATTCTTTCCCTCAAAAATTCGATGCACGTAAATACCTGGTGTATGGATGGCATCGGGATCCAAACTGCCAGCTGGAACCAACTCCTCAACCTCTGCTATAGTTATTTTTCCAGCCATCGCCATCAGTGGATTGAAATTTCGTGCAGTAGCATGAAAAATTAAATTTCCCATTGTATCGCCTTTCCAGGCTTTTACAATTGCAAAATCAGCATCAAATGCATATTCCAATAAATAATCCTTTCCGTTGAAGTTCCTTACTTCTTTTCCAGCAGCCACTTCGGTACCAACTCCAGCAGGTGTGAAAATGGCAGGCATCCCATAACCAGCAGCCAGACATCGTGTAGCCAATGTCCCCTGCGGAATAAGCTCTACTTGTAATTCGCCACTAAGCATCTGTCGTTCAAATTCAGCATTCTCCCCTACATAGGACGAAATCATCTTACGTACTTGCTTTCGTTGAAGCAACAAGCCAATTCCAAAATCATCCACCCCTGCATTATTAGAGATACAAGTCAACTCCTTGATTCCTTTCTTTACAAGGGAGGAGATGCAATTCTCCGGAATACCACACAAACCAAAACCACCAAGCAAAAGCGTGGCACCATCCTTAATATCATGCGTGGCCACATCGGGACCTGCTACAACTTTATTCATAAGATTTTTGTAATTGCTAAATTATGAACTTACTCTGCAGGAAGTGTTCTTCCTGGTTTACTGATTTTGATCAGCGGATCCTCCTCTCTTTTAGAAATGGAATCCATTACACGCGCCAGCAATTCAGGATGGCGCTGGTAATACGCAAAACTTTGCTTGAACTCCTGTTCAGAAACTTTGTGAAAGGTCAGCACCTTGTTAAGCCAATTGATGTGGGTCTGTTCCTTTGGGAGGCTGGAGTCTTTGGTAAGTAGAAAACTATTTACCAAATTACCGCTTCGCAGCATATCAAACAGCACTACCTCCATTTTAGCAGGGCTAAGAATCGACGGAGGAACAGCTTGGTCATTCATACATCCCCATAAAAGAATGCTAGACATCAATACAAGCAGCAAGCTTCTCATAGGGTCCGGTAAAGTGATAAGTTTGTGATATCTAATTTTGAAAGCAACTCCTTAGCCCGAGCTTTTTGTTCTCCAGTTCCTTTGCTAAATACCTTAAGCAACTCATTTCCTTTACCCTGAAAAAACACGGGGACAACCATAGAATTCAAGTTCTCCGTATTGACTGTGTTTAAATAGCTCAACGCGTTTAATATCCCATTGCGTGCCGCCTCTTCATTTTCAAAAAGAACATCAATACCTGTTCGGTAATACGCGTACAATGCATCATGAAAGAGGGTAAATCGATTATTATTTAAATTTTCAGCTAACCAATATCGATTACGAAGCCCATCGAAGGATTTCCAGCCAGAAATATCTTTTGCATCGGGAGCATTATTGACAATATTCCAAGCTTTCTGAAAATAAACATCACCACTTCGAAGACTAAAAGAAGTATAGTCCAGTCCTAAAATAACATTGATGTAATACGCTATCGTTGCTGTCAAATTTGCCACTAAAGGATCACTACCCTGCACCCGATTTTCATTGAATTCAATGGGCTGAAATTCAACATATTTAAAAATCAGATTATCATCTTGAAAATTCAGCAGCGGACTAACGTATGTTGTATTATAAGCAGGACGAGCCGCTTGAATGGTCAAACTACCCCGGTATGTGTTATTACCAAGGTCCTGTGAAAGTGTTAACAGAAAACTACATTGAATCCGTTCAGCTGGCTGAAACACATCGGTGGTCCATTTTCTGGAATTAATAAAATTGGTAAGTCCACTTTGTAGAGTTTGAAAAACCCTACGATCCACTTGGGAACTGATTTTATTGGTAAGTATATCTACGCGGGCCTGTATTTCCTGACTACTTGCTAAACCAGGAAGCAAGCAAAGAAATAAATAAAATACCGTGCGTTTCATGTCAGCAATGATTAGCTGAACAGTTCATCTTCTTGTTTACGGAAATAAATCTTATCGTCCATAAATTCTTGAGTAGCCAACAAAGCCGGATTTGGCATCCGCTCATAGGCACGAGAAATTTCAATTTGCTCTTTATTCTCATGGATCTCTTCTAAACTATCCGTGTGTGAAGCAAATTCCTCCAATTTAGTATGTAATTCTTCTTTCAATGAAATATTAATCTGCCCAGCTCGTTTTGCAACGATAGAGATAGACTCGTATACATTTCCAGTTTTAGCACGCAGATCCTGAAGATTACGTGTTTCCACATTACTGGTAATTCCTGCACTAAGATGCCGTCTTAACTTGCTCATTTTTGAGTGTTTTTATATTATTCTGTGAATTATTTAAAATGGTTTCAACGTCTTTTCTCAACTTACTTTCCGGATATCGATCCGTGAATTCATAACATTCATTTACCACTTGTTCAAAACGCTCCACTCTTTTTTCTTCAATACTCATTTCTGCATATTGAAAGTAAGAACGAATGGCCATCAACTTGTACTCATCAGCCCGCACTGACTCAGGAAAAGCATTTAATAGAGAAGTAAAAGCTACCCCAGCTGCTCTGAACTGACCCAGATCAAAATAAAGCTGCGCACTCATAAATTCTTTGGCTTCAAGCTTAGCTCTGCATTGATCGATAATTTCCGAAGCTTCTTTATTACGGGGGGAACCTGGATGCGTATTGATAAAAGTCTGCATCATTCCCATCGCTTTCACCGTGTTCGTTTGATCTAATGCAGCCTTCGGCGATTGTTTATAAAAGCAGTAAGCACGCATGTAATCAATTTCTTCTGCACGAGTACTAGTAGGAAAAATTTCCAAATAACTTTTGAAAAGATTCTCTGCATTCATGAAATCGTACAGATTGTACGCACAATAGGCATACTTATAATAGATATCTTCAAACTCTTTACTGGTTTTGTAAAAAGGCATGATATCCTCATAAACCTGTTGTGCCTTGGTGTATGACTTTTTTGCAAAGAACTGTTCGGCCATTCTCAGTTTATAGGCCGCATCTGGATTTTTCAAAAGTTTACTCATGCTTTTGCCACAACCAGACAACAGTCCAACCGAGAGGAAAATCATTGACAACACACTGAATCGCAATAGGATGGACATGGGGGGGCAAAATTACGGTGAAGCAGCAAAACTTACGCAAAAAAGATGAACTACCAAGGACAGGGCGTTAATAATAGCCTAAAGCTATGATAGTCAGGGGAAAGGGGCATAAAGCAGGAACCCCGGATTGTCCGGGGTTCCTAGCAATTTCCTATCGAAATATGGTTAGTTCTTGCGAAGATTTGGATGAGGAGGATCAACACGATTAGGTCCAGTTTCCCCTTCTCCGGCAGCACGTAAATCTACTGTATTGCAATCTCCACCCTGTTGACCATAGTTGAAAATAAAGCGATCCTGGCTAATGCCCTCCTTATCTACCATGTAAGTAATGATTGCATTAACACGATCCCAGCTCATTTGCTGCTCACGCTTGTCTGCAGCGCAGTAGCCAACTACCACCACATTACAACCTGGATTATTACGAACACGAGAAGCAACAGCAGCTAGTACCGCTTTGGCATCATCAGTTAATTTGTTTGAACCAGTCTTGAATGCTACGCTAGGAAGCGCACCTAATTTTTGTTCGCAAGTAGGAGCAGGAGCTACCGCTACTTTACAATCATCAGGGCATTTGCAATTGCCTACGCCATCCACGTCAACAGGCTGGCAACGAGTTGGTGTGATCAATTCCTTATCCTTACAATCAGGTACACCATCACCATCTGTATCCAAGCTTACACCATGTGTATCCACAGGGCAACCAGCAGGTGTTTGCTCACGATCAAATTGATCAGTAACACCATCACCATCTGTATCCAGTAATACTGGCTTAGGGATATTCATCAAACGAGGATTACGCAATTCAGCATAAGGATAATCCAAAGGATTTAACCAGTATAAAGGCTGAACAGCATTTTTTCCAAGGTTGATATTCAACCCTACTGTCATGTAATTATAAGTATCGAAATCAGGTGTCAATGCAGCATCACCCCAGGCAAATTCTTGCCAACGCTGACCATCTAATAAGTCATCACGTGTAATGGTCCAGCGATCTTCAATTGCTAAATTGATACGGTTATTTAGCTTAAAGGCTACTCCAAAACCAAAGGTTCCAACTGGTCGCATGGTTTTGTCACCCAATTGTGAGCGAGCAGCACCATGACTTTCAGCAGGAGTTTCAAAACTTCCATCCAGAATATTATTCTTTAAATTCTTCAAGAAATCCTGACGGTCCTTGTATGCAGGTTGAGTAAGGGTGTTGAAGTTGTACTTCACATCACCATTCAGGGCATTCACACGAGTTTCATAGATGGCAGCACCACCACCTGCAATCGCATAAGTGGTTAGTGAACTGTTAGTCTTATGGAATTGAATATTGTTAATTGTCAACAAAGCCTGCACTGTGACATCTTGTACCTTGGCTTTGTAGTTATAAAAGATCTTCTCTAAAGGAGTAGCAGCATTGCCATCTTTAGATGAAACATAAGTAACAGAAGTACCAGCAGGCGTAGTAATTTGAAGTGCACGAGGAGCAGAGTAACGTTGTGCAGGACTTGCGATGCTAGCACCCCAAGCAGTGTTTTTTGCAAAATTTCTGTATTCGCGGTAGCTATACCCTTTTCCGATTCCGTACATGTACTCAACACGGGCTGAAACAGTGTAACCTAGGGACTTGCGCACATGGAATCCAAATCCAGGGGACAAGAACTGAGCAGGAACATCACCACTGATTTGGAATAAACCAGCTTTTACACCCACTTCCCACTGACTACGTGGTTTTGCAGGATAGTTGTAAGTTCCGTTAAGAAACTCTGTGTGTTGAGGCATTCTTTTTGAAGGAATCAATGAAGAATCTCTCAAATCGTAGGAATTACCCACTTTTTGTGAAAATCCAACAGATGCCGACAAGCTTAAAAGAACCGCCAATACATATGCACTACTTCTCATAATGAGGGGTTAAGATTTAAGATAAACGAAAATTATGCACAAAAGTAGGCAAAAATTGTGAATATTCAAAATTTTTATTCGGTGTAAATCTTTCATTTCCCATTATTTCTCAATTACTTAACAGATTTTTATCAAGCCCTATTTCCCCATTTATGCCACCCATTAACCACTTATTTTTGCAACCTGCATGAACTTACCCACCCACCTGGTACGGGAAGAATTAGAAATTTTTGAATCGAAGTTCAAGGAAGCGGTCCAAAGCCAAGCCCCCCTGCTCGATCGAATTATGCGCTACATTGTAAAGCGGAAGGGAAAGCAGTTAAGACCACTTTTTGTATTGTTATCAGCAAAGCTCTGTGGATCCATCAATGACTCGGCCTACCGAGCCGCATCGCTGGTAGAAATCTTACACACCGCTACGTTGGTGCATGACGACGTAGTAGATGATTCCAGCGAAAGAAGAGGTTTTTTTTCAACCTACGCCCTTTGGAAGACTAAAGCCAGTGTACTAATAGGCGATTATCTATTAGCAAAAGGATTGTTACTTACGCTGGAACACCAAGACTATCGGTTGTTGCACATACTCTCAGAAGCGGTAAAAAAAATTAGTGAGGGCGAATTATTACAATTAGAAAAAGCCCGCAATCTGAATTTACAAGAAGAGGTTTATTACGAAATCATACGAAATAAAACAGCCTCTTTACTTGCCTCGGCCTGTGCCGCAGGTGCTTGGGCAACCAGTCAAAATGAAGAATTCACGAATAGGCTTCGAAAATTTGGTGAACTCACAGGAATGGCATTTCAAATTAAGGACGACCTATTTGATTACACCAGTGAGGATATCGGAAAACCTACCGGAAATGATATTAAAGAAAGCAAACTAACATTGCCGCTCATCTACACGCTAAACAAGGTTGATCGTTCCACACGTAAGAAGATTATTTATATAGTTAAAAATGAAAAAGAAAATAAAGCACAACTAAATTGGGTGATTAATGAGGTGATCAAAGCAGGAGGCATTGACTATTCGATTAAAAAAATGAATGCCTTTAAAGAAGAAGCAATTAAAGAACTTTATCATTTTCCAGATAATCCAATCAGAAAAGGGCTGGAGGATATGGTCAGGTTTGTAACGGATAGAAAATACTGAGATTTTGGAAAAAAGGTGGACCACAAAATCGGTTGATCCGATAAAAGTCAGCGCGCTACAAGAGGCCCTGCAAGTGCATCCTGCTCTGCCCACACTACTCGTGCAAAGAGGTATCGAGGAGTTTGAACAAGCACGCGCCTATTTCCGTCCACGTTTAGAAGATTTACACAGCCCTTGGCTTTTCAAAGACATGGATAAAGCCGTGGACAGGATTGAAAAAGCAATTACGCAACAAGAAAAAATCTTGATTTACGGAGACTATGATGTAGATGGCACCACAGCGGTGGCCAGCTTTTATATTTTTCTTCGCACAGTTCATCCTAATCTGAATTATTACATTCCGCATCGATACAAAGAAGGATATGGAGTCAGTAAAGCAGGTATTGACTTTGCAGCAACTAATGGATATACTCTAATTATATCGCTAGACTGTGGAATCAAATCTGTTGAACTTGTCCAGTATGCCAAGGGACTTGGAATTGATTTTATTATTTGTGATCATCACCTTCCTGATCCGGAGCTTCCTGCGGCAGTAGCCATATTAAATGCCAAGCAACCAGGTTGTTCTTATCCGTATAAAGAATTATGTGGATGCGGCGTAGGGTTTAAATTAATGTGCGCACTGCAGGAAAAATTAGAGCTGCCCGACAACAGAGCACTTGAGCAGTTGGACTTATTAGCTACTGCCATTGCAGCGGATATTGTTCCCATGACTGGGGAAAATAGAATTCTAGCCTTTCATGGCTTGCTCAAAGCCAACAAAAACCCAAACCCGGGTATTGCAGCCCTTTGTGAGTTGAGCAATTTGAAGCAAGCACTCGATATTCAAAAACTAGTATTTATCATAGCACCCCGTGTCAACGCGGCCGGAAGAATGGATGAGGCGGGAAAAGCCGTAGAACTTTTTATTGCAACAGATAAATCCACCGCACTCCATTTTGCTTCACAATTGCATAGCGACAACACAGACCGACGCGAGGCTGATCGACTCATTACCCGTGAGGCACTGGAAATGCTTGAATCGGATACCACCATTCATCAGAAAAATACAACCGTTGTATACCAGCCACACTGGCACAAAGGAGTGGTAGGAATCGTAGCGTCACGACTGACTGAACATTACTACCGACCTACGATTGTTTTGACAAAATCCGGGGATATTGTAGCAGGAAGTGCAAGAAGTGTTATTGGCTTTAATTTATATGAGGCCATTCATGCTTGCAAAGAACATCTCCTCGGTTATGGTGGTCATTTTGCTGCAGCAGGCATGACCTTAGAAGAAAAAAATGTACCTGCCTTTGCCGCTGCATTTGAAAATGTAGTGTCGAACTCGATTCTTCCTGAACAAAAAGTACCAGTCATAGAAATTGATTTAGAAATAGCCTTACAGGCATTGAATTGGAATCTTTACAAACTAATTGGGCAAATGGAACCTTTTGGGCCTGACAATTTCCGCCCTGTTTTTTTAGTGCGAGGAGTTTGGAATACTGGCTATTCAAAAATTGTAAAAGAAGAACATATCCGCTTTTCCATTACGGATGGACAGTACACATTCAATGGAATTGGATTTGGATTAGCAAAGAAGTTCAACTTATTGGAAAAGCAACAATCGATTGATATCGCTTTTACTTTGGACCAAAATGATTTCAATAATCAGCGCAGCCTACAAATGCGTGTAATGGATATTCGAAAGCATACTCCTGCATAAAAAACCCGGCTACGTATGTAACCGGGTTTTTGAATTGGTTCTCACTAACTACTATTGTATGACTAGTTGCTGCACCCCAACCTGCATCGCTTCATTGGCTAATACAACCCGATAAATTCCAAAGGCGAGATTAACCGGCAACGTGATAGCTTCATTGATATAAGTTCCCTGAACATTTAGTTGCTTCTGCCATACACATTGGCCTTGTTGATTATAGAGCAACAATGAGTAGTTGCCTGCTGTAAGAGGAGATTGAGTAACGCGTATTACAGCTCCCCGCTCCGCAGGGCTAGGGAAAATTCTAAAACCATCCCCGATTCTTACAGTAGTGAAAGATTGTTGCACACCATAGCTGATAGCCCCGGCAGTTGTAACATAACCTTTGAAATAATAGGTAGTACCTTGTTGTAATCCAGAGAGTGAAACAGTGTAATTGCCATTGACATTTGCGGTAGCAGCAATCCGAGTACCCGTTCCGTTTGCAAAGCCACTTATAGTACTGTATTCAATACCATAACCAGAAGGGGTGGTACATCCTCCACTACCAAATGAACTAGATAACATAGCGGTACTAGTAGTGATGGCAGATGCAACTCCCGTAGTGACACTCGGGGGCGTATTAACCCCCGCACCAGCAGCTGCCACACTGGTAGCGGCAGCTCCACCCCCACTCACAGGAATAGATCCCGTATAGGATTGAACTGCTGTTGGAACAAAACGTACATAAACCGTCAACGTTTGGGTGCCACCAGATTGCAATAATCCAATCACATCGCTGAAAGAGCCCGTAGATGTTTGGCTAAACGTGTATCCAGTTAATGGCCCCACTGTGATCAAAGCATTAGTAAGATTAGTTCCCGTGATGGTAAAAGAGTTTGGACCCCCAAACGCCCCTACACAAACGTTTCCAAATGCACTAAGAGAAGATACATTTAGTTGTGCAGGAGGCGGTGCCGTCGTGGTGAATGATTGCTGATTTCCGTAGGAAGTACCCCCACCATTTGTTGCATACGCCTTGTAATAATATGTAGTAGCAGCATTCAATCCGCTTACTAAAGAACTGAAATTTCCACTTGCCAAATTGGAAGAAGCAATTCTTGTTCCAGATCCATTAGTGAACCCATTGGTAGTACTATACTCAATACCATAAGCAGAAACTGTACTACAGCCTGTAGCAGTAATAGAACCAGCTAACGTAGCGCCATTACTGCTTATTCCGCTACTAGCGCCTGTAGTGACAGTAGGTGTTGTATTAATACCACTACCGCTGGCTGCCACAGTCACCGCAGCAGCAATACCCCCTCCTGCAACGGCAATATTTCCATTGTAGGCTTGAGCGGCTGTGGGTGTAAAACGAACAAATATTTGCTGTGAGAAGCTGCCTCCTGATTGAGTAAGAGAAAGTGTAGCTGTATAAGTGCCATTGGAAGTGGTGGAGTAACTATATCCATCTAATGCAGCCACCGTAACAGCAGCAGTTGATAGATTACTTCCTGTAATGGTAAATGAGGACGGACCTGCAGTTGTATTAATACAGACTGCACCAAAACCGCTCAACGTGCTAACGGACAGGGTTGGATTTAATGATACAGTAGTAAAACTTTGCTGTGCACCATATGCAGTGCCCGCTGCCGTGACAGCGTAACTTTTATAATAATAAGTTGTACCTGCAGTTAATCCACTGAGGTTAATGGAGAAATTTCCACCAGACAAATTAGATCCAGCAACTTGAGTACCTGTCGTAAAATTATTTGTTGTGCTATATTCAATTCCATATGCTGATAAAGTCCCACAACCCGTTGCAGAAATAGAACCCGCTAAGGATGCTGAAGTTTGTGTAATACTACTAGCAGCACCTGTTGTAGTGGTAGCTAATGTATTCACTCCAGCGCCCGTGACCGCTACATTGACAGCGGCACCTAAGCCTGCACCCGACAATGCAATATTTCCATTAAAGGATTGAACAGCCGATGGCGTGAATTTTACAAATACTTCCTGTGATAGAGAGCTGCCCGTTACAGGAATGGACAATGAACTAGTATACGTTCCATTTGATGTAGTAGCATACGTATAGCCGCTCAATGCCGCAACTGCCAGATTACCACTGGTTAGGTTGGTTCCCGTAATGGTAAAAGAGTTTGGACCCGCAGTTGTGTTAATGCATACGTTTCCAAATCCAGTCAATGCACTTGTAGTGACCGTTGGCGTGCTAGAACTTGTAGTTACAGTTATCTCATTAGAGTTTGCTGAAGCAATGCCACCCGCTACAGCTCGTACTACATAGTAATACGTTGTTCCACCTGTTAATCCGGTAACTCCGTAAGAGGTTACATTCCCGACATTTTGATTTTGAAGAATATAATTATTTACGGTACCTGTAGTGCTACCTTTAACGTAAACCGCAGAGATTCGGCTGGTACCACCCGATGCAACTGTTGCACCCCCCACACTGTTGTTGCTGGTTTGCAACCAACGAAGTGAAACCAATGGCTTGTTGGCTGCATCAGCAGGTAAAGCTACATCACTTAAAGCGCCCCAAGTAGTTGCATTTCCAGCAGCCACAGCAGTGGTTAAAGTGACAGTTCCTCCTGTAACATCCGTCCAAGTACCCCCAGCTCCCACTCTGTACTGCAGTTTGAAATCTTTAGGACCTGTACTGGAAGATCCCTGCATGGAGGACACTGTGATAGTAGTAGCGCCTGTAGTATTTACATCAGCTTGCCAATACTTAGTATCCGCACCATTATCCCATCCATTGGTGGAAACTGAATTGGGATTTGCCCCTGTAGCTGCAGTGGGACCGCCGGGCCAGGAAACGGTATTAGCTGAGAACCCTTGTGGTGTTAATGTTTGAATGGAAATATTATTTGCATTTCCTGCATCAGCAGTTTGAGCAGTAGCCGCAGCAGTTGTAAAGTTCCATCCCGCCAATGTGCTGGTAACTTGTCCTGTTGATTGAGAATAAACATCCAGATTATAACCCACAGCTCCGGTCACTGCATTCCAATTAGCCGTAAAGCCTGTTCCTGTTATGGAGGTTGCCGATGTAGCAACAGGCGCAGTGATTGCAACACCTGTACCCGAAACAGCAGCAGTTGCTGTGGCACCACCGCCAGAAAAATTCAGGTTACCTGATCTTGCACCCACCGCTTGCGGTTTGAAACGAACGTACACAGGAGTTGCACTCAATGTGGCTGCGCTAAATGCTATTGTTGCACTGGAACCCCACGTAGAGTTATTAGAAGAAACTTCAAAATCTGTAGAAGAGGATGTAACAGTTATTGAACCAGGCGCCCCAGTTAGGTTAGCACCAGAAAGATTTGCAGATTGCGAAGCGCTGGTAATGCCCACTGCAGTAGTTGAGAAAGCGGTATAGGCTGCAATTGTCAATGAAGGAGAAGCACTGGTACAAAGTGCAACGGGGGAAGTACTTTTGCGAGGTACTGGAGCCGTTACAACATCAAAATCACTATTATTATTATCGGTATCTGTACATCCATTGGTTTTACGAACAGCGCCCTGGGTATTCACTAATGCAGTCCCATTATTTACCGTTGTATTTCCTTCTCCGTTATTAGCTGCTCCATAAGAAACAAGATCAATAATACCAGTTGCAGGTAAGGTACACGGTGTGGCAGTGGCACCACATCCCAAACCTGTTGCTGCGTTAACCAAAGCTACTTTTCCGGAGCTGGCGCTTAACGACATAGCAGTAGTAGGAGTAGAAAGATCCGGAGTTACAGGAAAATCCGCACCCACTGTGCCCAGGGAGCCACATTGAACCAGTAAATACCCTCCTGCCGGAATACTGGTTCCTGCAGGAAAAGCATAAATCTGAGAGGCAGAACCTCCAAAATTTCCGGTACTGGATCCATACTGAATAGAAAATCCATCCAATGATTGGGCTGCACTGCTGACATTATGAAGCTCAACATAATCTGATTTATATGTTGGCGTGCCTGATGTAGCACCACCGCCCCCATAAACTTGACTAATCACCACTGTAGTAGACTGTCCAAAAGAAAAAGATGAAATCAGTAGAAAGAGAACAACGAGTATTTTTTTCATAAACGGGTTTTATTAATTCCAAGACAGTTGAACATTATCAATTGCAGTAGAGGGACGATTACCACTTCCAGTAGTTGCAGCAAGTGTAATAATGCGTATCCATACTTTCTGATTCAAATTATTTAAAGCATTTCCAAAATTCACCGTAACAGGGACACTGGCAAACGTACCCAAGTTAGTAGTAAGCGTTGCTGGAGTAGTGGCAACTGATGTGAAAGTTGTTGGGTTATCTCCAAGCCCATAATCGACCTGCCAAACTGTGGTTCTTCCTCCGGGAGTAGCATCCAAAGACTGGAGCAAAAAGCTAAGTTGAAAATTTGTTTTAGCTGTGGTATTATCCAATAATAACAAGTAGGCAGCACCAGGATCATACCCTGCAGCACTCGTTTGACGAATTCCTAATGCTCGATTTGTATGCGCTCCCTGCGCAGCCGCATCACTGTTGGAAGTCATACCTGTGAAGGAGGCAAAATTTTTCAACCCTGCACTAGTCTGATTCCATGCAGTGGGACTACCCAAACCAGTTGCTGGGTAAAAAGGCATATCGCCTGTACCTAGCGTAGTAGCAGTGGCTCCGATCTTCACAGAGATCCCTTGAGGCAATCCGGTTGCAATACCATCAAAATTTTGGATGTAGGGCGAACTAGTCAATGGTAATCCACTCGATCCAGGCGGTGGCCCCGCTCCTGCCACAACATCAGACAAACCACGGATGGAAATTTGCTTTACTGCATTGAAAGGAGTGAGGTAACCAATAAATGACTCGGCAGTGCCAGGAAAACTATTATTTGCAAATGAGGCAGCCGTTGAAGTAAAAGCAATAAGTGTTCCCGTTGCATCAGTCATAGTCACACTTCCTCCCCAACGTCCAGATGTACCACCCACCAGCGAAGTAATATTGATGATTTTTACGAGCGTGGATTCCCAGGTCCTGAAATTCGATTGAATTGCAGCAAAAGTTGCCGTACGTGGTGTAATTGATTTACCAGTAGCAACGCGGGTAGCATAACCAATCGGAACATTATTCAACTGAAGTAAACCGTTAAACTCTGATAACTCCTGTCCCGTGACATTTATATCTATAGAATCTCCCAGATCGAATGAATGTGAAGCCGAGAACCGAACACAAATACCAGCTAATCCAGTTCCTTGTTGGATATAGATATTTTGAGAATTTAAATTGTTGGTAGTTCGATCACTGATCACAACACCTGTTATGCGTTTATTAGTAGGAGCGAACGTAGTTGCACCTGTATAAAGTGAACGGAGTTCAGCAATCGGGAGTAAAGTTGTTGGGCCCGTTCCGCATCGTGATGCGTTAAAACGAACATCAGCTGTATCACGAATAGTCAATTGTCTTGTAGAGCCAAAATAAGAATAGACCCCCGTGATAGACCCATTACCTGAAGGCACTTTAGTATCTGCAAAATTGGAATAGTTACTAGTGCGGAGCGTAATTCGATTAGCGGTTGGTGCAGAACATCCTTGAACAATTCTATTTCCTGATTGTCCGGCATCTGCATAAGTTTTCCCCGTATCTGTTACAGCAAACTCCATATCAGTGAGCCGAATCAACGTGCTGATGTAACGGTCTTGTAAAGTGGTAGTAAGTTGTGTTGCGGCAACTTCAAGAGGAACTAAAGGCTGATTCAAGGGCCCCTTTACAATATGTTTATCAAATAAGTTATACGCCAATAAGGTCACTCCACCTTGATTTAAATAGGCTGAGTCAATACCTCCACCTAATTGCAGCGTTCCGCTGTATTGACCAAGGTATAAACCTTTTACTTTGACAAATAACTTTCTTCCTACGGGATAGGTGTTGTATAAGTTTGCACTTCCTAAACGCAAAAGAATTCCTCCCGTTGCATCTTGAATGGCAATTTGTTGATAGTAGTTACCACTCCGGTCGTCACAAACCACCACCCCCTCTATTACCTGATCATCAGAAATCCCCACCGCAGCACCTGCCGTGTATCGTGTTTTTAAATCTTTGATGCTAATAGTAGCCACCACACCAGGTTCTCCAGCAGAAGCAGGTTGATCATAGCTTTTTTTACAAGCTACTCCCACAAAGAGCAGTGAGGCAGCTATAAATATACCAGGAATTGAAAATTTCATTTTTAACATGGACAAGAGTTTATTGAATATCAGCTGCACTTCTAATACCAAGCTGTGTAGCATCCTGTGTTGCTGTTTTATAAATAGAAACATATCCGGTGATAGAACGTCCAGCCGTGTTCACCGTGATACCCGAGCCGGTTCTTACAAATACCGTTAAACTTCCCGAAGCATCAGTAACAGTGTAAGTAGCTCCAGTAGAGTTGGTGGATGACTGTACGATACCTGTTAAGTTATTAATACGAACCAAGGAAGAGGCCCATGTGTTTCGATTTGTCACAACCTCAGCACAGGTAGTAACTCGTGGCGAAACAGTAAGTGTGAGCGGAACAGTAACTACCTTATCTATGGGTACACTTTTCAATTCCAAATCGCCATTATAAAGCAGGAGCTGTCCAACGCCTGCCGCATCAATTTCAAGTACAGCACCCAATGGATATACAGGAGAACCCACTACTGTATAGAGATAAATTCCTCCTCCATTTTCATCCTGAATTCTATAATTCCCAGCAGCTTCATTGGCATTATTTGAAACAACAACACCCCTAATCTTTTTAGTCCCCGCTGGCACTAGGACAGTCCCGGTGCCAGGATACAATGCACGGAAATCTGAAATCTTCATCAACTCACTGGCAGGACTTGGAATGATTGGATCAGGGCCTGTTGGACCAATCGGCTGCTTATCACAGGAGAGCAACGTAGTGGTAAAAAAGAAAAAGCAGACGGGGAGCAAGGAAATTTTTAATCGGATTGACATAGGTAAACGTTAATTCAATTTTTAAAACCGAAGTGTAGCGCTGGCAAAAAAGTTTAATCCATAGGCATAAAACAAGCGGGGTGGAAACTTGCCTACTTGAACAGGATCCGCAGCAATCTGCTGCTGATCATAACGAAGCTGTTCAAAACCTCCAGTAATTATATTTTTATTATTCAGCAGGTTGTTAATCCCCAAATTGAAAACTAAAAAAGTTGACTTGTCATTTATCTCATACGCCTTGGGCAATTTCCACGAGTAACCCCCAAAAAAGTCAATCGTATACTGTGCATCAAATTTTGTTTGATTGAAAACTGCTTTATAATCAGGGGTCCCCGGTGTCAAATATTGTAATGCATCCCAGGTGCGGCGGAGTGGGTTCATACTTAAATAGGACTGATCAAAATAACTACCGGTCAAGCTTACAAACCAAAACTTAGGCGAACGATAGTTCAAAGAAACGCTATACGCTTCCATAGGAGTAGACGGCACTTTGAAATTCTCCATGTAAATTATATCTCTACCCAGCACCGCTGCATTATTATCCACTGTTACAATTGCTTGTTGACGACTATCAAAATAATACCGGCCAACGGCTGCAGCAGCATTCACTGTGAGCGTTGGTGAAAGTTTTACCTCAAGACCAAATTCACCACCAACATGTAATCGGTCAATTCCCCGAATTGCATAGTTGACAAAATTCTGATAGAAGTCATGATAGAATATCATGATATCCATTCCTTTTCTGAACTGGGTGTAATAGCCACCAATTCTTGCCTTTACTTTGGGAGCGTTGAGCACGTAGGCTGCTTCTCCCGTTAAGATCTCCTCACTTTGTAGGTCAGATTGTTGTGCATTACGCGTGCGTGGCGAGATGTACACGTTTTCAAAATAAGGAGCGCGTGTTACATAGGCTCCATTGGCATACACATAGTTTCGCCCATTGATTTTATATGTAATACCTGCTTTTCCAGCATAATCCAAAAAATTATTAACAGTGCCTTTCCCTAACGATTCGCTAGGAAAAATTCCATTTCGGACATTCCCCTGTCTGTAAAAAGTAGTAGCATAAAGATTACCCGCTAAAAAGAAATCAAGTTTATTAAATTTAAATACTCCCTGTACCCAAGAGGCGGCTCGGGATATATTCAAATTATAGTCATACCCAAATCGATCTCCCACTTTTAAAATTCGATTGGGCCGGTCTACATCAAATTGATTTACCCCGCTCCCGACTCCAAAATCACGTTCAGCAAATTGATTTACGTTCACATAAAAATCACCCCCTAGCAAATCCTCTACTTTTTTGAAATAATGATTTTGCTGTGTTTGGTAGGATAATCCAACAGTTAGATCAAGATGGTTTCCAATTCTTGAATTCAGTACACTATTGAAATTAAAACGAGTGGTATTGATAACTCGGTTTTCTATCATATAGCGGGAGCGATTTCCACTGATGTCATTCCCCAACACTCCATTTGCATCTTTTATGGTGGTGTAACTGGAACGATTCACATCATATAACCGTTGCCAGTTGATTTGTCTCAGATTGATGTCAGATCGCATGAGTGCAGAAAGGCGATCCGCTTGTGCCCAATCTGGAGAATTGGCCCACACACCTGTATAACTGGGCAGATAGCGATAGTAGTCAGGCCGGGGATCTGCTGCATTGTACCAATCAAATCCTGTAACGGCACGATCACCTGTTGAAATACTAAGGGCAGTAGTTAAGCTAGTATTATTGCGAATGGTAAACTCATGATTGAAAATTGCAACAGGTTGATGAGTTCGTCCAACACTCACATTTCGCTTCTTTCCATTTTGATACCCCCAATTGGGATTATAATAAGGGGTACCTGCTAAGTCAATCATTTCCTGAACAGAAGCACCCTGTCTTCCATTTTCAGTGGGCGCATCAAACACGGTGAGCGAAATCAAATGACGACGGTTAATTTTTTTATCAATGCCTGCAAAAAAAGCCCAACCATCATAATACGTGCCCGGCACATAACCCTCATCAGCCCATCTTCTACTTCCACTGAGTGCAAACGCCCAACCCTTTTTACTAAGTCCTGTCGAATGGGTGAGCATAATTCTGTTATTATAATTACGGTTTGAAGCAGCATAACTCAGTTGAGTTTGTGCCCGCTGTTTACTGGCACGCGCATCAATATTGGTGTTACCACCAATGTCTCCAAAAGTGAACGTACTGTTACGTAAACCCCATGAGATATCACGATTACGCATTACATCATTCAAACCGCCCCACAAACCGAATGGAGTAAACCCATTATCCAAATTATCCATGGGAATACCATTCAAGAAGGTGCTAAAATGATCATTCTCATACCCTCTGATTCTAAAGCGTACCGCACTAAAGTTGAAAGACGCAGCAGAGAAAAAGGGATCCCGGCCCGCTGTTAGCAAAGAAGATACATTTTGTCCGCCTGCGTCACCCATATCTCCCTCATCGAGGGTGATGGTGGGAATATTATCAAGCAATGCATCTTTTACCTCATCTAATATTGAGGTATCCTTTCTAGCCGTAGAGTCAATCTGGGCAAATGAGATATGCTGAAAACTTAAAAAAATAACAAGCAACGCAACAATACGCATGCAGAGTAGTTTAAGGGTGGAGCGAAGTTATTGGCTAGTTGTAAAATGATTATTAAAAGTTAAACACATTTTAACCAACAAATGTGGGGCTAAATAGAAGAAGTAAGTTGTAGTTTTAGCCCCCGGATGGGAATCGTTATGAAAAAATACCT
>VFQT010000683.1_pt1 | contig 46680 bp, 34 predicted proteins | sample 3512381 | NCBI WGS metagenome assembly VFQT01 (sample SAMN10412376, study PRJNA504923) | tailings metagenome | isolation source: Relicate 2 Philex TSF3 active mining site | place: Philippines: Tuba, Benguet | collected 2017-08-29 | reverse complement strand
TCGCCAAACTCTATGCACTCCACCTCGCCAAGTTCGCTCTCATCGGATAATCACTATCAGAACACGCGCACTTCATTTCGCGCAGAACCCGATTAAGGCCCGGCAGGGCTGACAGATCCCCTGCCGGGGTCTCAGACCCCGGTCTGCGGACTTCTGAACCGCAAAAGCCTGAAAGGCCGACACAACCTGTTGGTCAGATCGCGTAAATGTGTCAATCCTTCGGGGCTTGTGGACTGATTTCACCTCGCTTCCGGTGGCTTACGCACACCGGCAGGGGTTGTGACGGCCTGTCGGACCTGAATCGCAATCCATCACCACACCGAATGCCGACAAAACAGGAATCTGCCCGCCACCGGATTGGACTAAGGCGACTTATCAGATACTGAAACGCTTGGATCTTTGAATACACCAATGATGTAATCGTCTCTTATGTTGAGCTTGAGCAGTTCACTCTTTTGGTCGGTCTCAATAGCGTCAGATCGTGCCGCAAATTCAATTACGCCTCGGACTGCGGCTGTCGCTACCGCGTTTTCGTCGGACTTGCCCATGGGGGGCCATTGGGATGACGCAAGGCCGCTCGCCTGTTCTGCGCGGAGTTGTTGTGCAGGACAATGAAGTTACTATTTCTTTTCTGCTTTGCTGCGAGCCTCTGCCTGTTCTCGAATCATGCGTTTGGCAAGTTGCAGGCGTTCTGGCCAGACGAATGTGGGAGCCTTTGCGGGATCGTAATCCTGTAAGTGTTCGGTCAGACGTGTCTGGGGTTTGGTGTAGCGAAGCTCTGTGTCGCCGAAGACTTCACGACAGAGTTCTGCCAGTCCTGAATCATATTCGATCAGCTCCTTCCGAGTATTCACGTGGTTGTGATCGTGATCGTCTTCGCGATTGTTGTCGAACCACGACTGAACGCCTTCGGCCCAGTATTCATGATGATTCACGCTGGCATACTTGCCCTTCCACAAGCCTGTCTCCATCGCTTTGTCGTAAGCCTGCTTCAGGCGATCGTCAAAGGACGGATCAACGTTGACGAGTCCCCGCAGATGGATGTTGTGTGCAAACTCGTGAATGAGGATGTTCTCTGTTGAATATGGATCACCGTTGTAGCACAACAAATTCTCTTCGCCGCACGAACAGAATGGATCATCCTGACTGCCTCCGAGTCCTCGAGCCCTCGCATCCCAGAAGTCCTTTGCATCCAGGCCTGGGAATTCGCGCATGGGATATTCAGCGAGCTGTCGAAATTCCGGCTGATCCGTTGTGAACTCATTCCAGCCGATGATGCACATTCGGGAACCGCTTTCGATCATCGCTTTTCGCACGTCCGGTCGCTTTGCCAGCATCAGGTCAATGAGGTAGGCCGCCTCTTTCAGCGCATGCGGATTCACTCCGGCTGAGGCCACAATTGGGTAGCCACCAGCGGAGACACGTTGAGTATAGAAAGAGGGAATCCCGTCTTTGTCAGCGAAATCAATTCGGACTGCCTGGACCGGCTGTTTTGATTCAACCGTGATGTCTTTGCTGGCATCTCCATTCGTAATGACAAACTTGTGGCCAAGTGTTGTCGTAATCGTGGTGTCTTTCCCTGGCTGGATTTCGCCGTTCGAAATTCGCTCGGTACCTTCTTTCAGCCAGAAGATCTTTGCGACCTGATCGCTGCCGTTGATCAGCTGAAGCCTGGGACGCTGTTCCCGATCATCTGCAAAGACAGTATTGAATTCCGTCAGGATGCTCGCAAGAAAAGCGGAAGCAACCAGGGACATGCGAACAACCGACATCATTGTTTCGTCCAGCAGGCAAACAGGTGAAAAGGCCTACGACTCAAAACACACCACACAACGCCCGCCTGCGCTCTGCTGACACTGTCTTACGGCTCATGAAGCGACGGCAAGGCGAATGTGTACTCGAACATCGAGAAACGGAGCGTAACGTTCGTTGCCCACAGTTTGAAGACTCACGACTGTTCTCGCTGACGCGCGCGGGTGCTATAGTTCTCAGGCTGTTTGTTCTTTGCAGCGAAATCCCGCGACAGTGACTGCCAGCGTCAACCAGCTTCCATACTGTACGATCTCACGAACCTACGATCTCACCCACCAGGCCTTTCGACGGAGTTCATCGTGCCGAACCAGACACTACGACCTGCGGCCTTTTTCCTGACGATGTTTTTTGGAGGTCTTGTGCTGATGAGCCCGGATTCACAGGCCGCGGATCCTGAGTTTCGACTCTTGTGGCCAGACGGTGCGCCGGGGGCGAAGGGACAGGCCGATGCGGACAAGCCAGGCTTTTGGGTGTATCCGGCAGGAGAAAAGTCCAACGGCGCCGCGGTCATCATTTGTCCTGGCGGCGGTTACTTCCTGCATGCGACCGACCACGAAGGTGTGCAGCCGGCGAAGTTTTTCAATCGAATGGGAGTGACAGCGTTCGTGCTTCGCTATCGTCTCAATCCGTATCGTCACCCGGCACCACTCCAGGATGCTCAGCGAGCCATACGTCTTGTTCGTGCGAATGCGAAAGAATACGGAGTCGACCCGGGGCGAGTTGGCATCATGGGATTTTCTGCCGGAGGACATCTGACGTCGACTGCGGTGACTCATTTTGATGGCGGCGATGGCAATGCTGCGGATCCTGTTGATCGCCAGAGCTGTCGTCCGGACTTTGGAATTCTTGGCTATCCCGTCGTCAGCTTTGTGGCGGACTATTCCCATCGTGGCTCTGCGAAGAATCTTCTTGGCGATAACCCTGCCGAAGATCAGCTCAGGGACCTCTCTAACGATCTTCATGTGACGAAAGAAACGCCGCCGGTTTTCCTGTTTCATACATCAGAAGATACCGGAGTTCCTCCGGAGAACAGCCTGGCTTTCTATGCCGCTTGTCACAAGGCGGGGGTTCCGGCCGAGCTGCATGTTTACCAGCAGGGACCACACGGTGTCGGAATGGCATTTGGTCATCCGGCACTTCAGGGCTGGATTGAGGCGGCGGGAACCTGGATGCGACAGGGAGGCCTGCTGGTCAGCGGGAAACGTGTGGCCGTTCAGGGTTCGATCAAAATTGGCGGAAAGCCGCTCAGCTGGGGAAGCGTCGCGCTGGTTCCGGAAGACAAAAATGCTCCAACTGGCTGGGCCATGGTCCGTGACGGAAAATACGCCATCCCGGCAAGTGCTGGCCCGATTCCTGGTGTGTACCGAGTGATCGTTGTTGATATGGGGAAAGTTGCGCCGGGGCCAACGGTTGAGGACCGGCAGGAGATTGACAAGGGCATCACGTTTCAAATTCATAATGAAAATAACGCTTTCGATCTCGATCTTTGATTCGCCACTCGAGAAAACACGGTGTGGTCGGATCACACTCAAAGGATGTTGACGACCAGAGACTTGGGGACGTCGCCCCTTGGGATTCAGGGAGGGATTCAGTGACAGACAACAGCCGCATTCGTTTGCCTCATATCCTGTGTTTTTCGACTCTGCGAAACTGGTTTCAGCTGCTGTTTCGATATGGCCGTCAGATTGACGCAGGTCATCGCTGGCAGGCGCTTCGTATTACTCTGTTTGTCATTGCGACGATTCCCGTTCGAATGCTGGAACGCGTGTTGTTCGGTCTGTCCATTCGCAGGCATCAGTTGAAGGAGCCTCCAGTATTCATTGTCGGACACTGGAGAAGCGGCACGACGAACATGCACAATCTGATGCTCCAGGATTCTCAGTTCGCCAGCGTCACGATGCTGCATTGTGCGATTCCGAACGGATTCCTGACATGGGGCTGGCTGGCACGATTCATCCTGAAGCGGCGACTGCCGGAGAGCCGGCCAATGGACGCAGTTCCGCTTGGGATTGACGAACCCATGTCGGAGGACTTTGCTCTGGCTGGAATGACTCACATGAGTCATTACCTGAACTATTTCTTTCCCCGCATCGGTGAAGAGACTTTCCGGGCCACTGTCCTGTTTCAGGGAGTTTCCGAAGAGGACCGGACACACTGGAAACGAGCGTGTGAGTATTTGCTCCGGAAAGTGTCGTTTGCGTCCGGAGGAAAGCGGCTGCTGCTGAAGAATCCCCCGAACCTCGGGCGCATCTCAACCGTCCTGGAGATGTATCCGAACGCCAGGTTTATTCACGTTGTCCGAAACCCATGGCTGGTTCACGCATCCACAATGAAACTCATGGATCGTTTCACAGATCAACTGGCTCTGCAGGATTCAGACGCGGTACAACTGGAATCGTTCGTCTCTCGCCGCTACGCATTAATCATGGAGCAGTGGGAAAAGGAAAAAGAGCTCATTCCTGTCGGACAGCTTGTTGAAGTGCGTCATGAAGAAGTGACTCGCAACCCGGTCCAGATGGTTCGAATGGTCTATCAGAACCTGGGACTCACTGGCTGGGAAGAAATGAAGCCGGCTCTGGAACGATATGCTGCCAGTCTGGAAGGCTATCGAACCAACTCATACGCGTTCGACGGCGATTTTCTGGCGCGAGTCGCTCCGTATCTGAATCCGTGGGCGCAGCGGTTTGGATATCAGCCACCGGATCAGAAAGCCGATCCGGCACGATCTTCTGCGGAGCAGGCGAGTGCAGCCTGAAGCTGACAAACAGGACGATGAACTGAAGCGGAAGGAAGCACCGGCGATGCTGAGTGCTGTGGATCCAGAGCCGCAGCAATTTGAACAGAACTCCATGACAATCGGGCGGTGGATTTGGAATCTGCCCGGGCTGATCATGATCCTGGCCGTTCGACTCTATCAGTTGACGCTGAGTCCCTGGCTGGGGCGGAATTGTCGATTTTATCCGTCCTGTAGTCGATACTTCATTCAGTCGGTTCAAAAGTACGGTGCTGTCAAAGGTGGCTTTCGAGGCGTCAAGAGAATTTGCCGCTGCCACCCATGGCACCCCGGAGGATATGATCCGCCATAGCTGAAAGGCCCCTCTGCGGTCATCGCGCCAGCAGGGAACCACCAAACACCTCCCCTCCTGAACAAAGTTCGGGACTGGTCGAACGAGCGCCAGCAAGTTCGGGGGAGGGCCCCGCTACAACCAACACGAACAACAAAACCAAGAACCAAGAACCAACAACCAAGAACGACGAACCGAGAACGACGAACCGAGAACGACGAACCGAGAACGACGAACCGAGAACCAGCAACCAAAAACCCAACCCCCAATGTCCGACTCTTCAGTAACCGAATGGATTCAGCAGCTCCGGGAAGGCGACTCGGTGGCAGCGCAGAGGTTATGGGAGCGGTACTTTCAGCAGATGGTGACTCTCGCACGTCGACGGCTGGAAGGTGCTGCCAGAGCCGCTGCGGATGAGGAAGATGTGGCTCTGAGCGCGTTCCGCAGTTTTTGTCTGGGAGCGCGTGAAGGGAGGTTTCCTCAGTTGCTGGATTCTGACAGCCTCTGGCCCTTGCTGATGGTCATCACGGCCAACAAGTCGGTGGACTTGATACGAAAGAACAACCGGCTTCGTCGCGGAGGCGGCGTGCGAGTTCGGCAGGACGGTTCTGACACAACAAGTTCGATCCTGAACGAAATCCTGGGAAAGGAGCCGACGCCGGAATTTGCGGCCGAATTGTCGGATCAGCTTCAGCGACTGTTGAACAAGCTGCGTTCCAAAGGCGATGATGACCTCGTCAGGATTGCCCTGTTCAGAATGGATGGATACAGCCACCGTGAGATTGCTGACAAAATCGGATGCTCGGTGCGTTCCATTGATCGCAAGATGATTATGATTGCTCAGGTCTGGGAGAAGGACGAAGATCTGTGAAGCCTCGCGACGATCGGGAATTCGCACGGCTGCCGGAAGAGGTCATGCTGACCATTGATCGCCTGTGCAATCGCTTTGAACAATCGTGGCGCTCTGGCGTACCGATGCGAGTCGAGACGCTGTTGAAGGAACTGGAGACGAAGCACCGTCGAGCCGGGCTCGCAGAACTTCTGCCACTTGAGATCGAATATCGGCAGAGAGCCGGGCAGCCAGTGACCATTGAAGAGTTGCAGCGTCGTTTCCCAACTGTGCAGAAGGAGTGGCTTCAAGGTCAGCTGTCCGGAGGTTCTGAGCCGACCGTCCATTCTGCAGTTCCGGAAGCCCCGGCCTCGCAGATACCGCAGGTCCTGGGGGACTATCGGATTCTGAGTCGTCTGGGTGGAGGTGGCATGGGAGCCGTCTATCGGGCGGTTCACGAACGGATGGGCCGCGAGGTGGCTCTGAAGGTTTTGAAGCCTGAGATCCAAAACAACGAAGCGCTGCGGCAGAGATTTGATCGGGAAGTTCGTGCTGCGGCAAGGCTGTCGCATCCCAATGTCGTGACGGCTCTTGATGCACGCAGTTATGACGGCGTGCACTTTCTGGTTACGGAACTTGTCGAAGGCAGTGACCTCGACCATCATGTCCGCCAGCATGGACCTCTCAGCGTAGCTCAGGCGATGGATGTTCTGCATCAGGCAGCCAGCGGTCTTGCATATGCTCATTCGCAGGGAGTTATTCATCGTGATATCAAGCCGGCGAATCTTCTGCTGAGTCGCGAAGGCGTCGTCAAGATTCTGGACATGGGACTGGCGAGACTGGAGAGCGACGAATCGAACCGAAAGGAAAGCGGACTGACAGACACAGGTGTCATGATGGGCACAGCGGCCTACATGCCTCCGGAACAGGCACGTGATACTCGCCGTGCGGATGCCCGATCGGACATCTATAGCCTGGGCTGCACGCTGTATTTTCTCCTGACGGGGCGACCTGTTTACGCGGGTGTTTCGCAGGTGGACACAATCCTGTCTCATGTGAATCAGCCCATTCCGTCGCTGCGTCAGCTTGATTCCCGAATCCCCATTTCGCTGGACTCTCTGTTCCAGTCGATGATTGCAAAGGAACCCGCAGCGCGGATTCAGACGGCGGCGGAAGTTGCCGATCGTCTGGCACAATTGCGAGACCATCAGCTGGAAGGATCGGATTCGGCCGAGATGCGTGACCTGATCGCTCAGATGTCGATCGTTAGTCCGGCGGGAAACGCGACACCCGCACCCACAGAGTTTCGTTTTGCCGACCCGAGCAAGACGCGAGTCACTCAGCGTTCAACAGGCAATCAGCAGCGAACTCGCCTGCTTGTCGGCGGTATGGCCAGTCTGCTGCTGGGAGCTGCCGGAGTGGCCTGGTGGAACCGAAGTAACGGCGACCCAGAATCTCTTGTTCCAAAGCAGCAGAACAATCCGGGTGACATCCCGGTCATTGAAACAGGTGTTGAGCCGAAAGCTGTAAATCCGGGCAACGACAAGATCAGCGGAACCCAGAACGGCTCCGGCAGCAAGCCGGCAGACAAGCAGAAATCGGCAGAGCTGAATACGGCGGCCGGATGGCAGTTTGATGGATTCAGCAGCTACATCAGCGTTCCGGAAGTTTCACCGGAGCCGGATGGCACCTATACGATTGAAGTGATTGCCAGATGCGACAGGTATCAGGTCAGCAATCTGGTTTCGTGGCTGGGGCCGGGCTGGATGGCGATCTTCATCAATGAAAATGGGATGGTGGGAACCGCGAGACAGTTGCCGGATTCACCAGATGTTCGATCGAGTGTCCACGTGCTTGCTCAGGACCGATGGAGTCATATTGCGGCGACCTTTGACGGAGCTCAGATGCAGTTGTTTGTGAACGGTCGTTTGATCTCGCAGCAGACGCAGAACTTTGAACTCAGCGCCACGAAGGGAGGTTTATTCATCGGTGGCGTTGATTCAACGATGTTGCCGAACGGACAAAACCAGCGGTTCTTCGCAGGAAAGATTTTGTCCGCTCGGCTGTCGAGGGGAATTCGCTATCAGTCAGAGTTCGCAGCACCGTCTCAATTGCGGCCCGATGAAGACACCATCGTCGTGCTGGACGGCTCAGGCCCAGAGCCCACATGTCGCGACTCAAACGGCCAGACTGTGAAAGCTGCGGTCATCAATGTGACACGATGAAGCTTGCTGGACTGATCAGTTATTCCTTTTCAACTGGTACTGGCATGCGAACGACGTTGTCATCACCGCGGACGCCCTCGGCATTGAGAGGAGCATCGTTCCATGACTTGCCTCCTTCGTCGATGCCGTTTGCTCCAACGGAGTACAGCAGGTATCCGGTGTCCGTTTTTGAGTAATGCATGGGAGCATTCGTGCAGAGGTCTTGTGGCACAGCGATGGACAGAGCGGTCTCAAGTGCTTCCAGGGAATCCGGATAGCTGCCGGTTCTTGCCTTGAACTTCTGAAGCTGAAACGCCAGAAGCAGATTCTGATTTGTCTGCAGACATCGGAGCTGTGCAGTGTCCACTGCTCGCAGTGCAGGCATGAGCATCGAAATCATGGCATCGGCCATGCGATCACTCACGACGGCTGATGCAGAGCCCGTTTTGAGGTAGTCCTTCAGGATCGACGACGCGTCAAACTTTGAACGGATTTCTTTCCACTTCTGGTCAATCTCCACAAGCCGGGTGCGTCGTTTCTCTACATCCTGAATCTCAAGGGCAGCCACAAGTTCATCGTATGCTTCATTGCCTTTCTTCAGTACGACACTCCAATCCACTAAAGTGCGAAGAAAGGGCTGTTCAAACGGCCCCTTTTCTTCGTCGGTCAGTCCGTCAAGTTCCGAGATGGAGAGATGGCCATCTCTGATGAGTGACACGCAGTCATTGAAGAGCATTCGTTCGGTGATGTTGACGTTCACAGAAACCTGTGGCATCGGTTTAAGCTTTGTCAGATCGTCAAAGAACCGATCGATCTGCTGCTCCGACAGCTTCGTGTCACTGAGCAATCGAAGTTCTGCGTGTGAGGCCATGGAATTGATGGCGACTCCTACGAGGAAGTCAATCAGAGTCGGGCCCCTCGCGGTCAGACGTCCCAGCCGATGACACGTCTGCAGGTCGTCCCATGCCTTTTCCGGTTCGTTGTTTGCGAGATGAAGATTGGCGCGAATCAGGAATGCTCGAGCGAGTCCACGCATTTTCTGGACGTGTGGCAGCAGCATCGCGATGAGTCCAACCGGCTTTCCATCTTTGTCCTTCTGGTCAAACACCGGGTAGTACCATTGATCACGAAGCGATGCTTCATGAATGATCTCCAGCATCTTCTGATTGTCCTGCAGCCACTTGGCAAGTTCCGGAAATTGCTCTTCTGTCCACGGGCCACCCATGGCTTTGTCGTGAGTTTCAATAGCAACGCGACTTGCTTCACCAGTCAGGCCGTGGGTGTACTCCTGAAAGTAGTTTCCGGTGTCAGGAGGCACTGGGATTCCCAGCCGCCGAAAGTACTCCTCACTCTGCAGATTGCCTTCCGGGCGAGGCCCGATAGCTTCGTAGATTTTCGTCAGAGCATTGGTTTCGGGAGTCACGCCCTTTCCGAATTCACGATCGATAATCTCAGCAAAAGAAACATGAACCTCCCCGTTGCTGACGGACTCAACCGACGGACTTTCCTGTGCAGCGGAGTATCCGGAGGCGACAGCGAAAGCGGTGAAAACAGCCAGCAACCGGCGGCGGAAAATCGATCCTGAGCGGGGCTTTGTTTTAGACATGATCAGAGACTCTGCAGGAAGTAAGGTGTTTCGAACGTGAAAGATAACCGCAGGAGTACCACGCTGTTTGATTTTGTCTAACAATTCTGCCAGAGCCTGCCACGAGATCCTCGTTGGTGCACCTACGATCGCGAGTACTGAACTTCCGCACCGCACTTTGACTCATCGAGCTTTCCGTTGAGGAATACGGTTCGTCCCATCACCAGTGTGCGAACGGGCCAGCCTGTCAGATTCGTACCGTGCCATGGTGTCCAGCGGCATTTTGTCAGCTGATCGTCGTTCCGAACTTCCATCGTTTTGTTCAGATCGACCAGCACAAGATCCGCGTCGTATCCAACTCGAATGGCACCCTTTCCTTTCATGTGCCAGATTCTTGCCGGAGCTTCGCACATCCATGACACGACCTGAGACAACAGGCAGCGACCATGGGCAACTTCATTCAGCATGAGTGCCAGTGAGTTTTCAACGGCGGGTAACCCCGATGGTGATTTTGGATAGGGCTGGCGTTTTTCTTCGAGCGTATGAGGGGCGTGGTCGGTTGCAACGACTTCGATCGTCCCATCCAGCAGCCCCTTCCAGACTCCTTCGGTGTCGCCCTTTGACTTGATTGAGGGGTTCATCTGAATCAGTGAACCGAGTCGAGCGTAGTCATCAGTGCAGAAGAACAGATGGTGAGGACACGCTTCCGCTGAAATCAGATCCGATGTTTCTCGCAGGAAGTCGACTTCTTCGGCCGTGGAAACATGCAGCACATGGAACTGGTGCTTGTGTCGTTCCGCCAGATCAACGGCTCTCTTTGTCGCGATCAATGCTGCGCGGTTATCGCGAATGCGGCTGTGATCAGCGACATCCTTCCCGCCATTCAGCGAGGCAGCGTTGGCTCGCACGGTGGATTCGTCTTCGCAGTGAGCACAAATCGGGAGTGTCGTTTCGCCAAAGATCTTCTCCAGCGCTGCCTGGTCATCAACAAGCAGGTCTCCGGTACTGGATCCGATGAAGATCTTGATACCCGGCGTCCGAGTTGCATTCTGGAGTTCCGCCAGGTTCGTCGGAGTGGCCCCGATGTAGAACCCATAATTGACCAGGCACTTTCCCGCCGCCAGTGCCAGCTTCTCGTGCAGAGCCGAAACGCTGGTTGTCGTTGGCTTCGTATTCGGCATTTCAAGGAACGACGTCACTCCGCCCTTCGCACAGGCTCGTGTTGCCGTCACAAGATCTTCCTTGTGAGTCAATCCGGGCTCGCGGAAGTGAACCTGATCATCGATCACTCCGGGGATCAGATGAAGGCCCTTCGCGTCAATCACTTCATCGGCACTGGCACTGGACGATGCAGAGACATCAAGGATGCTGCCATTTTCAATCAGAACATTGAACTGACCAATTTCGTCAGGAAGAACGACGGTGGCATTTCGAATCAGTGTTTTCATGGGCAATCACGGGATGACGGTAAGAACTTGTCTGTCGTGCGTGCCTCCGGCGCGAGCATTCCCGCCACGGAGTGACGCGGCACATTGTAGCTCGTCTCTCCGACGCGAGAAATCCCGCCACGGAGTGACGGGGCACAGTGTGGCTCGTGTCTCTGACGCGAGCATTCCCGCCACGGTGTGACGGGGCACAATGTGGCTCGTGTCTCCGACGCGAGCATTCCCGCCACGGAGTGACGGGCCACATTGGAGCCGGATCGCACCGGTCCTGACGGACAAATCGTTTGCACTGACCGTGAACTGTTCCGCCTGAGGAGGCCCCGGTTGACCGAACCCCGGAGCAGGTCTACAGTTTCGAAGGATAGAAATTCACACAGACAGTCACGGGTGACAGTAAACATGTCAGGATCCCAGGAAGCTCCTAACGATCGAAATCCCGGTTCCGGCGGCAAGCCACCGAAAAACGGGCGACGTGAGAAGAACCAGTCGGGGAGTGGTTTTTGGCTGCTTCTGGTCGCTCTGATTCTAACGGCCGTGTTTTTCTCCGTGCTGACTCGGAGCTACAAGGGCGAAAAGGTTGAGTTCAGTGACTTCATGCGGAAGATCCAGACAGGCGATCTTCCCAAGGAACGGATCTGGGAACTGACAATTACCAGTTCTCACCTGATGTGGCAGGACCATTCTGCTTCGGACATCCTGGCCGGGAAAGCAGGTTCCTACAAACGATTTTATACGCCGCTGCTCAGTGCCAGCGAGCAGACTCGTGATGATCTCCGCAAGATGCTGGATGAAAAGGGGATCAAGTACGGCTTTGCAGAACAGCCTCCGGAATGGCAGCAGCTGATTCCATTGCTGCTGATGACCGGACTTCTCGTTGCAGGCTTCATCTTCATTATCCGACGGGTTGGCGGAGCAGGATCCGCGATGTCATTCGGACGAAGCCGAGGACGTCTGTATGCTCAGGAAGATGTGAACGTGACGTTCAATGATGTCGCGGGAATCGATGAAGCCGTTGAAGAGTTGAAAGAGATCGTTGAGTTCCTGAAGACGCCTCAGAAGTATCAGGCGCTTGGCGGTCGAATTCCTCGTGGCGTTCTTCTTGTTGGTCCTCCGGGCACCGGCAAGACGATGTTGGCGAAGGCAGTGGCCGGTGAAGCCGGCGTTCCCTTCTTCGGGCTGTCTGGTTCGGACTTCGTCGAAATGTATGTCGGCGTCGGAGCTGCTCGCGTTCGTGACATGTTCCAGCAGGCTCTGCAGCGGTCGCCCGCGATTATCTTCATCGACGAACTGGATGCACTCGGCAAGGTCCGTGGCAGCGGCGCACCTGGCGGGCATGATGAGCGTGAACAGACCTTGAATGCTCTGCTTGTCGAGATGGACGGATTTGGAACCGATCAGAGCGTCATCGTGATGGGTGCCACGAATCGTCCGGAGACTTTGGATCCTGCTTTGATGCGACCAGGTCGATTCGACCGTCATGTGCTGGTCGATCGTCCCGACATCAAGGGACGAGAATTGATTTTGAATGTGCATGCCAAACGAGTGAAGCTGTCCGATGATGTGGATCTGAAGCGGATTGCCAAGCTTACACCGGGATTTGTCGGTGCGGATCTGGCGAACCTGGTCAATGAAGCTGCTCTCCTGTCAGCTCGACGCGAAGAGAAACGTGTCACGATGAAGTCGTTTGAAGACGGCATCGAACGCGTGATGGCGGGTCTGGAAAAGACTTCTCGCATCATTGTGGAAGACGTGAAGCGACGAGTCGCGTGCCACGAATCCGGACACGCTCTTGTTGCCGCCAGCCTGCCTCATACGGATCCAGTTCACAAGATCTCCATCATTCCGCGCGGCATGGGAGCACTGGGCTACATGCTTCAGTTGCCGGAAGATGATCGCGAACTGCTGACTCAGTCCGAACTTCAAAGTCGGCTGGCCGTATTGCTCGGCGGTATTGCCGCCGAACAGATTGTCTACAACGAGACATCCACCGGGGCTCAGAATGACCTGCAGCGAGCCTCCGATATTGCCCGCCGCATGGTCACCGAATTCGGCATGAGTCCACGGCTTGGGCGAATGTACTACAGCGAATCTCAGCGATCACCGTTTCTCGCCGGGGCCGGTGGCATGATGTCCGAATCCATTCATGCCGAAGCGACTCTGCGTGAGATCGACCTGGAAGTGAAGCGCCTTGTGGATGAAGGCTACAAGACGGCTGTGGATACACTGACGTCGCAGCGGACGACTCTGGATCGGCTTGCCGCTGATCTGATGGAAATGGAGACGATGACTGCCGAACACATGCACAAAGTCATCGACGAAAACCGCAAGGGCCCCAAGCTGATGTCTGTACCGCCGCTCGTCGCTGAGACTCTGCCGGATGCTCGATCCATCTCCGATTCACGCGGCAGTTCTGATGAATCAGGGGAATCATCCGTCGCGGAAGCGCTTTGAAGTGGCCGTGCCCAAAGTGGCTCGTGTCTCCGACGCGAGAACCTCCTGTTCGTTCCTCTTCTCTTCCTGCCGTAAATCTTCCACGAGAGAAATTCCCGCCACGGAGTGACGGGCCACGATCATGCCGCCACGGAGTGACGGGGCACATTTCAGACGCACTATGCTTTTGGACGAATTACCAGCAAGTTGGCATCGTACGTCAGGATGCCAAGCAGGATTGAGCAAACAACTCGGTCCAGTGGCACTTCGTACTTGTAGTTGACCGAAAGCGGGTTGGGATGGAAGGGATCTGCCACCAGGACAGATCGTTCCGCGGCATCGTAACCGCACAGCACAACAAAGTGTCCGCCAGGCAGTCCCGCCACATCGTCGGGCGTTGAGGTCGCCGGGATCTCGCGTCGCTCACGGTACAGATAGGTGGAACTCAAACCGGTCAGCAGCGGAATGGACTGCTTCAGGTAACGGCGAATCAGATTTCCGTTCAGATCCTCCATTCTAAGGCGGCCACCGAGCCTGAGGAACTCAATGTAGCTTTCGCAGGCGCGTCGAAGCTTCTCCTTCGGCTTGATCTCCATCTGCTGAGCCAGCTTCGCTTCAAGGTTCAGGCCTTCATGGACGTGACCATCGGCGTTGAACCAGGTGGGATCAAAGACCTGCAGGTTGAATGTGAAAATTCGAACATCGTAACCTCGCCGCAAAGCATGGCAGCCGAGCATCACTGCCAGCGTTCCGCCGCCTTCAAACGAAGGCACTTCCTGAATCACATCTGTGAGCGGCACATCATCGCCATGAAAGCGGTAGACGGCATGGAGACAAGTCGGACCACAGGTTATGTTGTCCGGCTGCTTCAGGAAATCAAAATGAAGACGAGTTTCCATAAATTGTGCCTCGTGTCTCCGACGCGAGAGGTTCCTGAATTCAAAGTGGCTCGTGTCTCCGACGCGAGAACAATCATCGTGCTTCACGTCTCTGAAACAAAGACATCCCGCCACGGAGTGACGGGCCACATTGAAATCAGCGTTTGCCCTGCGGACTCTGCTTTTGAGATTCCCGCTTCAACAGAACATCGACCGTAAATCCACCAACACGCTCACCGTTCCGGTAATACAACCAGTCCTTCAGCTTGCTGAGCGGAACAGTGACGGATTCGCCCTGTTTGAGCACAACGTGGCGGGGTTCATTCGCGACTTTGCCGTGGACTCGGTCGGATTCGATCTTCACAACTTCAACCCACAATGATTCCAGTCGGCCTTCGGACGCATCGAACGCAAACTGCGCCGCGAAGCCTTCGGTGTCGGCCTTCCTGCTTTCGAACGCCTTCGCGAATTCGGACCATCGCTTCTTTGCCTCAGCGGTCGCCTTAGCGAGTTCGGGGTCGTTGTCACTGGTTCCAACGACTGTCTCAGCGACACCGGTTTGAAGAGCTTTCACGGGATTGGAACTGTTGAGCAGAGGTGGAAGTTCATCACTGCCGGCAACAAGGATTTCCTGAGAAGGAATTGCGAGGCCGGCAACGTCATCACCGCACAGCGAGGCTGCGATTCTGCAGAGCAGCCGGATGGATGCCTGTTGCGAGGCCTCGTCTTTTGCGGCGGTCGGGTCTTCTGAGATCAGACTTAGCTGAAGTACGGCTCGCTGTTCCTTCAGAAGTGTTTGAATTGCCACCGAATTGATGTCATCAATCCTGAGCTGGTGATCCCACGGCGTGCTCGTCACCGTCAATGCCGCTTGAAGCTCTTTCGACTGAATCAGGAACCCCGCGTCATGGAGTGTGATGGAATCAACCTTAGCCTGTCCCTTTGGGGAGACTGTGAATGGACGGTTCAGGGCCTGCTGACAGGCCCTGGCAACCTGGTCCGCTTTTATGCTTCGAGGGGTCTTGAGCAGAAGAATGATGCTGACAGGTTCCGAAACGATTTCCGCTTTGCGTTCATCGGACGTCGGCTCAGTCGCGAAAGAAACGGCACTGGCAGAGAATCCTGCGACTCCCGCCAGGACAAAGCAAACAGCAAGGGAAAATGCGGCCGGGCGAGGCATGACGACATCCATGGCAAAGAGACAATCCGTGAGAAAGTCAGCCAAAATTCAACGGCCTGAGACTGTTCGGCATACGGGCTGACCCGAGAAGGGTAATCTGGGGGCCGAAAACGCTGCAACCGGAACGTTTTTCGGGATTTTTCTGGGGTTCGCTTGCAGGTAACCCCATGCCCGATCAAGTTTCCGCCTGCAAAAATCCGGGCCAACGGACCAGTTTGTCTGTCTGGCCTCTCCCGTTGCCTCATTCTGTGAGTGGATACTCATCGTGGCCGTTATTGTTCAGAAGTTTGGTGGTACCAGCGTGGCAAACGCTGAGAAAATTCGTGCGGCTGCTCAAAGGGCGGTTGATGCGAAACGCCGAGGATTTGATGTCGTTGTCGTCGTGAGTGCTCGCGGGCACAAAACCGACGAACTCATCGATCTGGCGCATGGAATCACCAAGAATCCACGGCCGCGCGAAATGGACATGCTGCTTTCAACGGGTGAGCAGGAATCCGTTGCTCTGATGGCGATGGCCGTGCATGAGTTGGGCGAAGATGCGATCAGCCTGACTGGTGCTCAGATCGGCGTGCTGACCGACACGACTCACACGAAAGCCCGCATCGTCAGCATCTCGACACAGCGTATGCAGGAACTGCTGAAGGCCGGCAACATCGTGATCGCGGCCGGATTTCAGGGCGTCGATTCCAGCATGAACATCACGACTCTGGGACGTGGCGGCAGCGACACAACCGCAACGGCGCTGGCGGCTGTTTTGAATGCTGAGCTTTGTGAAATCTACACAGACGTCGAAGGTGTCTTCACGACAGATCCGCGTGTAGTTCCTTCCGCCAGAAAAGTGGAACGCATTTCCTACGACGAAATGCTGGAGATGGCCAGCCTTGGCGCCGGAGTGATGCATTCTCGGTCCATTGAGTTTGCGAAGAAGTATCAGGTTCAGCTTCGAGTTCGTCCGGCTTATTCGGATGGACCGGGAACGCTGATCGCTCCTGAGTCGGATGCTGCAAACTCGGTCGTGACCGGAGTCGCATTCGTTCGCAACGAAGCGCTCGTCACACTTGTTGGTCTGCCCGATCAGCCTGGCGTCATGAGCAGCCTCTTCACGTCGTTGTCGGCCGCTCGAATCCCCGTCGACATGGTGGTTCAGAACGTCGCCCGCGAAGGCTTTGCGAATGTTTCATTCACCGTTGCGGAAGATGAACTTCCAGCGGCCATGAAGGTCATCAATGAAACGGCACGCCAGCTGAATGCCCAGAACATCGAACAGACGACGGGACTGTCGAAGGTGTCCGTTGTTGGTCACGGCATGCAGACTCACACGGGCGTGGCAGCGCGAATGTTCCATGTGCTTGCCGAAGCGGGAATCAATATTCGAGTCGTCACGACCAGCGAAATCAAAATCTCGGTGCTGATTGATCGCGACCACTGCAGTCGTGCGGTTGAAACGGTGCACAAGGGGTTCGGGCTGGATCAGCCCACTCGTCCACTGCCGGATGTTGGCTACGTCGCGACAGATCGCCATGCCGGCCAGGGGTCGGGGTCGGAAGTTGTTGCGGACATTGTCTCGCGGCTTGACGGGATGGAGAGCATTCTTGTCAGCGATGTCTCCGCGGATAAGGAACAGTCCCGCGTCACGATTTCCGCTCTGCCTGATGATCCGGGTGTCGCCGAAGCGGTATTCACCGCGATCGCAGAAGGCGGCGTTCTTGTCGACATGATCATTCAGAATGCCGCACGTGACGGCCGGGCAACAATTTCGCTGACGGTCCCTTCGGGAGACCTTGATCGCTCAATCCTGCTTCTGCGAGAAGTTTTGGAACGTTACACGGGGTCTCAGCTGACGACGGATCGCCACATTGGAAAACTGTCCATTGCTGGCATCGGACTTCGAAGTCACACGGATGTTGGACGACGTGTTTTCCGAACACTGGCCGAGAATCGTATCAACGTTCAGATGATCAACACGAGCGAGATCAAGCTCAGCATCGTGATCAGCGAGAGCGAGTGTGATCGGGCTCTCAAACTGCTGCGGGCCGAATTTGGTCTCGCGCAGGGATAGTGCGTCACACGAAATGAGTCTCCTACTAAGATAGCGGAAGGGCGCCAGCCCTCCGGTGCCTCAGGACAGCCGCATAGCCGGAAAGCACTGTTCCGTCAGAAGTTTTTTTGTCAGCGATGGGTCGGAGTTCTCGTTCCATGAACGACCAGAGTGCAACGTTTGGCGTCCGAGTCATCAAAGACACGCTTGTCTTCAGCGCGGCTCATTTCATTACGTTCAACGGCAATGTGTGTGAGCGGCTGCATGGACATAACTGGCGAGTGGAAGCCGCCATTGAAGGTCCGCTGGATGAGAATTCCTACGTCTTCGATTTCATTGCTCTTCGCGACGGATTGCAGGCGATCGTGCATGAGCTGGATCATCACGTGCTACTGCCGGACAGTCACCCGGCAATTCGCGTCACCACTGAAGGGCAGGAAGTGACCGCACGATTCGAACAGCGGCGCTGGGTGTTTCCCCTGGAAGACTGCTGCATCCTTCCCGTTCAGAATACAACCGCGGAGTTGATTTCACGGTGGATTGGTCACACGCTAATCTCCCGATTGAACCTGAGAGATCGCCACGGACTGACTCGACTTCGAATCAGTGTGGAGGAGAACTTTGGACAATGGGCCGACTGCTGGCTGCCATTGTGCTGACGATCTCGGCTAAGTTTTTGTGAGCATATTTCCGGCACTTCTGAGCGGATGAATCAAGCCATGGCCAATGACGCTTCCACGTTTATCATCAATACCAGCATGGAGACGTTTCGACAGGACGTGATTGAACAGTCCATGGAACGTCCGGTTGTTGTGGACTTCTGGGCGGAGTGGTGCGGTCCGTGTCGCCAGCTGATGCCGCTTCTGGAAAAACTGGCGAACGAAAACAAGGGAGCCTTCTGCCTCGTCAAAGTTAACGTGGATCAGCTTCCGGAGATTGCCGGCGCGTTCGGAGTTCAGTCGATTCCGATGGTCGTGGCCATGTTTCAGGGGCAGCCCGTCAGTCACTTCTCCGGCCTGCAGACCGAGGCACAACTTCGTGAATGGTTGAAGGGATTTCTGCCTTCACCCGCCGACGAAGCCTATGAAGCCGGACAGCAAGCCGAAGCGGAAGGAGCGATTGAGAAGGCCGAGGCGTCCTACCGCAAAGCCGCCGAGCTGGCGCCGGAAGTCGCAGAGTTTCGCATCACACATGCACGCGTTCTTCTGGAACTGAATCGTGATCAGGAATGCCGCGAGATCATCGATGAGCTGAACAGACGCGGTTACCTCGAGCCTGAAGCGCAGGTGCTGCAGCAGCAACTGGAAATGCGCAGTCAGGTTGAAGACTCCGGCGGCGTTCAGGAAGCGAAGAAAGCACTTGAAGCGGAACCAGGCAATCTGGAACTGAAGCTGAAGCTGGCCGAGGCACTGGGCGCTGACAGCCGATTTGAAGAAGCGTGCGAGATGCTGCTGGAGATTGTCAAGCAGGACCGCGGCGGAGTTGGTATTCAGGCCAAAGAGATCATGGTGCAGCTGCTGACTGTGATGGGCAGCAAATCAAAACTTGCCTCAGACTTCCGTCGCCGCCTGGCAACCGCGTTTTACTAGCAGTGGTTAAGTAGTGGAACTCGCCAGAGTTCCTTTCGCCTTCAACCTTGAACCAGCAACGACATTCGCGAGCCCTCCCCCGAGCTTGCTGACGCTCGCTCGACCCCTCCCGAACTTCGTTCAGGAGGGGAGCGATTGGGGTGGCGGGGATATGGGGCAATTACATCAGGTTGCGGGCTTTGACGCTGAGGTATTCGTTGATCAGGCGTTCTGTCAGCAGATCAGGTGGCGTGTCGATCAGCATGATGCCGGCTTCTCGGAGCGATGCGGCTTCGGTGGATTGTCCGGTCAGAATCTGAGCGGCGGCTGCCGTGTGGAAGGCGTCGAGATCCGTTTCGGGAACTCGCTCGGCCAGCTTTCGCAGCCCCACATCCTGAAGCAGTACGCACAATGGCAGGTAGGGCAGCGAACGAAGTTTGAGGCTGCTGCCGATGACTCGCAGCTGGAGTTCGTCGGTCACGAACGTGATCAGAACGACGAGCGCTCGCTTTCGCTGGACCGTCGTCAGATACTCCAGTGCCATGCTGTAGTCGGAGACTTTTGTTGACGCCTCAATATCGTAAGTCGAGCGAAGGATCTGCTGAATCCCCGGCTTGCCTCGCACCGGCCTCACAAAGCGTTCAATGCGATTTGAGAACGCCAGCAGCGAAACGTTGTCACCCTGTCCAAGCGCGATGTAGCTGAGCATGATCGCAGAATTCAGAGCGCGATCGAGATACGAAATGCCGTCCGTTTCGTTCCTCATGAATCGACCACAGTCAATCATGATCACGATGTTCTGATTGCGTTCGACGTTGAACTCCCGGCTGATCAGCTGGCGCTGGCGAGCTGTTGCCTTCCAGTCGATCTGTCGAATCTCATCGCCGTAGCGGTATTCACGCAGCCGTTCAAACTCGCGACCCTGACCAGGCATGCGGACCATCCGGACACCAATCTCGAATAATCGATTCTGGCGAGCCATGAGCTCATAACGGTAGACCGCCCGGATGTCCGGGTAGACTCGAATCTTGGTGGGAAGCGGACGAACCTGCTGTCGATTCCAAAGCCCCAGCCGCGTTGGAAATCGCAGATGAACCTCGGGCATTTCCGAGGCGCCTCGTCGATGAGGCACGACGATATACGGAATTTCGACTTCCTTCTCCGAAGCGATCGTAATCGTCACGGGAAGCCGTTCAACGGTACACAACGGTCCGGGATCATCGTGCAGGCTGACCTTCAACGTATGAATTGTCCGGTTGCGAACGATCAGCGTTGCGGGGTTGGAGGCACCGACGCTCAGCACTTCCGAAATCTCACGATGGACTTCCAGTTCTGACGGAGAAGGGCTGATCAGCAGATCCACCGCAGCCACAGAAACCAGAACAAGATTCAGCAGCAGCGCAATGTCTGCGAGGACCTGGCTCACCCCTGACAGCAGCAGAGGCAACGCGAGGACCGCGGCAATGATGACAAGCCGACGCGCTGGAATCATGACTTGGGAGCCTCCACCGCATCAAGAATGGCTCGCACGGTATCATCAGTCGATTCTCCCTCCAGTTCAGCTTCAGGACGCAGGCGGAGGCGATGTCGAAGAATCCATGGAGCCAGTTCCTTAATATCGTCCGGCGTGACGAAGTCCCGGCCACGACATGCGGCCAGAGTTCTTGCAGCCAGAAGCATATTTACGCCGGCTCGAGGACTTGGGCCGATCGTGACAGAACCCCACGTACGAGATGCAGCAAGAATGTCCACGATGTACCTGAGGATCTTGGGTTCGACAATGACGCCTTTCACAGCCTGCTGGATGGCCAGAACGTCATCGGACTTCAGCACCGCCTCCAGATTGAAGTCTCCCAGCCTTCGCGGATCCTTACCGCCCGCGTAGTGACCAAGAATCTCCACTTCATCCGCCGGCGGCGGGTAGTCTACCAGCAGCTTAAACATGAAGCGGTCGACCTGCGCTTCCGGAAGCGGGTAGGTTCCTTCATGTTCGATCGGGTTCTGCGTGGCGATCACCAGGAATGGCCGCTGAAGGACGTGCGTCTTTCCGTCGACGCTGACCTGCTGCTCCTGCATGACTTCCAGCAGAGCCGACTGAGTCTTTGGAGGTGAGCGGTTGATTTCATCGGTCAGCAGAATGTTCGTAAAGACCGGTCCAGGGTTGAATGTGAACGCCTGCTGCTTCATGTCGTAGATGCTGTGACCGGTCAGGTCTGACGGCATCAGGTCGGGTGTAAACTGAACACGGCGAAACTGGCACGAGACCGTCTTTGAGAGAACGTTGACCAGCAGCGTTTTTCCCAGCCCCGGCGGGCCTTCAATCAGCACGCTTCCTTCGGCAAAAAGAGCCACGACGACTCCTTCAACCAGTTCCATCTGGCCGACAACGACCTTTCCAATCTGTTCGACGACACTGTCAAAGAGTCGCTTGACGTCTGTGAGCTGCATGTTGGTATCACCTGGTCAAAGATTCAAAACGATTTCGTGAATTCTGAAGTTGTCTGTGATTGCCTACGACTGTCTGTCCTCGGCGTTGTTGCCAAAGAGTCTCAGTTGAAGACGGCTGAGCCAGCGAATGGAATTTGCGGCGCCGCCGGCGGACAGTTTTGTCGTGTTCGCCATTCTGGTGGCTTCACGGAGGCTGGCCGTCACCTCGTCGACTTCCAGTCGTGCCTTGTCCGCAATCGACTTTGGATCTTCAAGACGAACGGAACTTCCGAAGCGTCGGCGAAGCTGGCTGCGAAGAAAGTCGAGGTAGCTTCGGACCGCGACCGCTCCATCGCTCAGTCGGTATTGAAGGTTCCCAACAGCTTCCGCACTTTCCCGCAGCGACCGACGATTCACATGCACTGTTTCACTGGCGGGGCCAAATCGATAGAACGCGAGCCAGATTCCCAGAACGGCCACAAGCAGAAGCTGCAGAGTCCCAATGCGCATCATCGGGCTGAACAGCACGCCCGTATCACGGAAGGAATCCGTCGTGTTGAAGTACTCACTGATCACAATCGTCGATGGAACGTGTCGGCTGAACGCTGCCATTTGCTCCGGAAGATTTGCAGCGTGTTCGACCAGTCGCACTGCCGCGCGGCGCGAAGGTTTGTAGAGCATACTTCGATTGGAAAACAAATCGGGGCTCGCACACACCACGATCCGACCGGAACCGTAAAGCCAGGAAATAGCCACCGGCGCGTTCTCAGAGCCCAGCAGTACCTCATGTTCATAATAAGGCGGGATAATCTCTGATCGCGATGTGATCTCAAACGGAACTGATGCCAGACTCCCTGTGACCGGCAGCAGCTTTTCCTCGGGCTTTGGAACGGGTGTTGTCGTCGGTCCCGCAGGTCCAGTCTGCGAAGGAGTAGTCACAGTGCCAGTCGCATCACTCGCACTGCCGTCACTCGCACTGCTGCCAGGATCCCCGTTTGCCACATTTGCATCGGGGGCACCAGAGCTGCTGTCGGGCGAGTTTGCGACGGAAGCGGGGTCTTGCTGAGCCGAATCGGCGGTGGGCTGATTCGAGTCCGCAGCATTCTGATTCGAATCGTCCTTTTTCTCCGGGGGGACAGCATTCATCCCTGGCGGTGAAACAGGGATCGCGGACGGAGTCACAAAGGGCAACTCAACATGAAAGTTCGGAGTCAGCCGAATCGACAGCGACGTAAGAGACACCTCCGGCTTATCAAGCGACGGAGCGAACAGCAGCGTTCCACCGTCATAAACAAACTGACGCAGCTCTTCTTCTTCTCTGCTTGTCGGGTATTCATCCGGAGCAATGATCAGCAGCGTCGACAGGTCTTCTGGTACAACGCGAGTCGCTTCACGGCGCACGGTTGGAAACAGTTCTGACAGCGTCCGGAACAGTCCCAGTTTTCCGTCAACAGTCGTGCTATAAGAATCCGCGGCGGAACCATCTTCCCCCGGAAGCCACCAAAACTGAAGAAGCACCAGCAGCACCGCTGCTGTTCCCCAGAATGTGTCAGACTGTAACAGTCGGCGTTTCTTCTTCACGGAATGCTCCCCGAAAGCTGTCCAGACACATTTCAAACATCAACGCTGTTGGCTCGCGCCTTCCGAAGAAGACCAGTTCAAACTGAGTGGCAGTTGTGATGTAAGCATCACGCTTTTCCATTCGTCTCCACACTGCTCGAACGTAATCGCGATTTGTCAGTCCTTTGCGATAACGAATCATTCCGGCTCGCTCAATCCAGCTCATCCCCCCCAGCAGCAGCTCACGAATCGCCGCGCGATAGTCGCCCATCGACGCCAGCTGGATGGCTCGCGATTCATAGGTCGAGGCTGCAAGCTCACCAGGAGGAGTCTCCACGTCAGAGAACATTTCTGCCGAATCAGCCAGGCCGGACTGTTTCTTCTTCGTGTCAATTTTCTTCATGATCATGACGACGATCAGAATCAGGATGACCATGATGGCCAGAACAGCCAGCACTGTCAGAATTCCATCCATCGAAAAGTTTAACCCACCCGAAGTGGACGAGGCCGTGGGTGTGGACCTCGCCGGAGCGCCCCTGCCGCCGCCACCTCCGCCTCCGCCAAAAAGTCCGCTGAGAAAATCGCCGATGGCTCGAAAACCATCGCCGATCTTCTGTCCAATCCATTCGAGCGATTTGCTCAGGAATCCCTGCTCGCCCGATTCTGCATCGGACTCCATTTGCTCCAGCAAACGACGCCTCAGAGACCGGAACTCGTTCCGGTTCATGACCGATTCGCCGGCCGAATCGATCGCATCGTCGCTCAGCGTGGCACCTTGCTGTGCCAGTGCGATGTCACCGGCACCGACCCATCCGGTCAACAGGAGCAATGAAAGGAAGATGGACCACTTCATGCCAACTGCTCCAGCCGCGCTGCTTCGGCGCGAAACTGCACCTGCAGATCCCAGCACTCGTTGCGAATTCGCTGATCCAGATAACAGAAAAACCAGGCAAGACGAATCATGGGATAGGGCAGCCACAGAGCCAACTGGAGAACAACGTGGACTCTGGCATCATCCAGAAACAACTGAGCCATCAACGTTGACTGATCCACTGACGTCGCACCTCGTCGCGATGCCAGAATCGGGTAGTTCAGCAAAGTCGTCGACAGGAAATCGATCAAGAGAAAGAGCCCGATCGTCATGCCGGCCCAGAATGCGGACAGTCCGATGACGCGACCCAGGTTTCTGCCGAATCCTCCTCCGCCGCATAACCAGGAAAGTCGTGAGGTCACTCCGTTGACTTTACTTTGTTCCAGCAGCAAAACCTCCGGCAGGTGACCGACGTAGGCTGTGACGAACACGAAGCCTATGCACTGAGCAAGTCTGGAAAAGGCGGTGAGGAAAAACCAGCTGATCAGACGCTTTCGCCAGGACTTTGCAGCCTGCGACAGCGAGATGGGAACGCCAAACACCTGTGGCCCCATCGAACTGACCAGCAAAGCATTGAACACAGCACTGAAAAACATAAACACCAGGACGCTGATAATCAGCAGGTCCGTACTCAGGCTTGCAAACAGCAGGATCGTCAGGCAGGACGGGATGGCACACAGTGCCCAAAGGCGAAAGAGTGGCCCGGCGAATTCTCTGGCAAATACAAATGCCAGATCAATACAGCCACCCAGCGACCGGCGTTCGACGACAACGATGCAGTCTTCGACCTTCATGCTGCTGTCCTTTCACGACCAGCCATCGTGAAATACGCAATGACCGCCAGCCAGCAGATTGTTCCCATCAGATATTTGAAAACTGGTGCGATCGCGAGCGGCGAGAAATAGCCTTCAATCATCGCAGCGATGAACAGCATCACTCCGGCGCCCAGAGCAAGCTTGAGCGATTCCGTGCCGTGATAGCGAAGAGAATCAATGCGGGTTCGATTTCCAGGCATTACAATTCCCTGAGCCAGCACAAATCCAGCCGCTCCGGCAATCACAATGGCCGTCAGTTCGAAGGCACCGTGTGTAATCACGAAGCTGGTGAAGTTGGTCGTTGCCGGTTCGCCCGCCGCAAGGATTCCCCCCTGGATCATCCCGATCGTGATGCCGTTGGACAGCAGCACGAGGCACGTACCAACACCAGCCAGTGCACCAGCAGCATAAGCTCGGAAAGCAATTCCCGTGTTGTTGCCGATGTAGAACCCAAACATCCCGCTGCGCTGCTGCAGGTAGCTGGTGTCGATGTTGTCGTAAAGATCCGAGCTGTACATCTCAACGGCCTGCTTCATCTGGTCTTCTCCGACGACCATATCGGCCAGGTCAGGACGAAGTATCGCTACGAACGTACTGACGATGAAGGGCACGATAAACAGAACAAATGCGAGCCAGAAGGCTTTGTACCGCTGTCGAAGAAGTGACGGAAACCCCACCGAGAAAAACGTGCCGATGCCGCTGAGAGACTTTGGAGCGGTTCGATAAAGACAGTTATGTCCCTGAGCCACCAGGTCGTTCAAATACTGTTCCAGGCGCGCTCCCCATTCGCGGGACTGTACCAGCGAAAGGTCGTAACAGATGGATCGATACAGTCGCGACAGTTCTGCAACCTCAGCACCGCTCCAGTTCTTCTGGCGCGATCGCTGAAACTTCATCGCAAGGGATTCAAACCGCTGCCAGTCCTGCCGTCGCTCTTTGATGAAACGTTCGCGGTTCATGAGCCTGCTCCCGCAACATCCGCGATCGTCATCCGCTCCGCCTTTTTGGCACGCTTTCCTCGAGTTTGAGGCTGATCCTTCTCAGCCGGTATGTCCGCGCTGAATGTCTTGAGCACTCGCAGCAGGAACTTTGTGTGCTTAAATCCCTGGCCCGAAAAATAGGCATGAGGATTTCGAGGATCCGGCGGGGGATCCTGGTAGCCCAGCCGCTGTCGCAGCGCCTCACTCAACGGTTTCGCAATTTCTTCCCTGCGCGCATCAGAGATAATACGGTCATTCTCAAACAGACGTTCGATGACGGATAACGTTCGCTCCGGCACGTGAAACCGGCGAGGACATTCGGAGCGAAGGATCGGTTCAATGTTCTTTGTCAGTCCTCCTCGACGCGCAATCCACTCTCGTCGTTCATCAATCACCATCGTGTCAAAAAACAGGTCGCCAAGTCGCTGAAGACGTCGAGTGAACAGCATTGACACGGCGCCGACAAGGTAGAACAGCGGGAGCATGTCAGCCGTGCGAAGGAAGTTTCGGCCGGTGGCACTCATGAGGTCGACCGGCGTGCCGTTCGTCCGGACGACTCGCAGCCCCGCCGACTTCTTCCCCGGAGTCTGTCCGTTCATGAGTCCTTCAAAAAGGCTGCCATAGAACCAGTCCAGCACAAAGTACGCGGCGAGCAGCAGACCCTGTACCGCGACCGACGAATCCTCAAGACTTTGCCTGTCCTGACCAGGGAACAGCAGTGACATCAACAGGGCCAGCAGGATAAAGGTGAGGACGATCAGTCCTGCTTTGAGCAGAGTATCGATGAGCCATGCCTGAAATCGAGTTCCCGGGCCGGCAATGATGAACTGGAAATCGACACCTTCCGGCGTCTCCACCACCACTCGCGTATCTACCTGACGTTTTTGCAGCTCTGACATGGATTAGGCGAAAACGCGAATCTTGCTGGTCTTGTGGTGAAGTCGATGTGGCAACGCCATCGAGGCACCAGAACCATGACACAATCGCCCCCATTTTTCAAGTGCCTACCCCTAGTGAGGGCAACTCCAAAAGCGTGGCCCGTGTCTCCGACGCGGGAGAGTGCGTTTGTTGCTTTCAAGACCTGGAAACACAGGATGGGTTCTCGCGTCGGAGACACGAGCCACTTTGCAGATTGTGCACCGTGTCTCCGACGCGGCACAATGGGTTTGATGCTGGCTGGACCAGAAACACAGGAAGGCTTCTCGCGTCGGAGACACGAGCCACTTTGTGTGCGTTGCTACTTTGTGCTTGCTGGGCATGGAAACGCAGGATGGGGGTTCTCGCGTCGGAGACACGAGCCACTTTGTGGGCACTAACGATCTTTGCGTTTCTCTGAGAACTGATGTCTCACGAGGCCGGGGAGGACGTCGGCATCCAGCGTGGATGTTCGTCCGGCTTCAATGAGTTCCCAGGCGATGGCCGCCATGGCGGCGTTGTCGGTGCAGAACTCCAGCGGTGCGATGTGAAGAGCGATTCGTTCTCGCTGACACATCGCCTGAAGCTCTTTCCGAAGGTGCTGATTGGCGGCAACTCCACCACCGACGCACAGTCTTCGATAACCAAGCTGGCGGACGGCTAGTCGACACTTTTCGACGATGACTTCGACTGCGGCCACCTGAAAACCGGCGGCCAGATCGTTGACTCGGTCGGCAGGAGTTTCCGTCAGCTGATCCGGTCCAGGAATTCCTCGGGCCGCATAAAGAACGGCCGTCTTCAGGCCGGAGAAACTGAAATCCAGTCGACCACTGTGAATCATCGGCCGAGGCATGCGAAAGCGATGGGGATCGCCCGATTCGGCAGCCTTCTGAATTGAAGGACCTCCAGGATACGGAAGCCCCAGAATCCTCGCCACCTTATCAAACGCTTCTCCGGCAGCGTCATCCGTTGTGCCACCGATCAGTCGACAGTCCGATGCGGATCGGCAGTCGTACAGGTTAGTATGACCGCCGCTGACCACGAAGCCAGCACACGGATAAATCGTCTCCTTCTGTCCCATTCCGCACGCGTAGATATGAGCTTCCACATGATTGACGGTCACCAGCGGAAGATCAAGCGCCATGGAAAGCGTCTTCGCAGCAGTCAGTCCGACCAGCAGCGAACCAACAAGACCAGGCTCTGTGGTGACGGCAATCGCGGTCAGATCGCGAGCTGTGCAGCCCGCCTGTTCCAGGGCTTTCTGGATGACGGGCAGAATGCGACGCACATGAGCGCGGGAGGCGATTTCCGGAACGACTCCGCCCCACTCCAGATGCAGGTCGAACTGAGAAGCAATGATGTTGGAAAGTACTCGGCCATCACGTCGAACCACCGCGGCAGCTGTCTCATCACATGACGATTCAACGGCGAGCAGCAAGTCACCGTTTCGATCGTGCGTCGAGGCTGATTCTTGAGTTGAACTGGAAACTGCGTTCACAACAACCTATCACACCGAGAACAATGAGATGCCGACTCGCCGTTTGGACAGTCAGACCGGCGAGTTGCGTATTTTGAAGCCGGTTGCCGCATTTGACAGTCTGCGTTCTGCGGAATTGCTGAATTCTGGCGATCGCGACGGATTGAGACACCCGGGCTGTTACAGGTCCATTCAATTCGCACGTTCCTCGGAAGTATCACATCTCGGGCAATTGACCAGGGAGATTCGCAGTGGCTCAGTACCGCGTTCTTGCACTGTTGCTGTTTCTTGGACTCGTCACCAGGCCCGCCGTTGCTGACGACAAGCCTCTGGAACGAATCAGCTTCGGTTCCTGTGCGAAGCAGGACAAGCCTCAGCCGATCTGGGATGCGATTGTTGCCGGAAAGCCGGAACTGTTCATCTTCCTGGGTGACAATATTTATGGCGACAGTTCCGACATGGCCGTGCTGCGGGACAAATACTTCCTGCTGCATGAACAGCCTGGCTTCAAGCGTCTGAAGGAAACCTGTCCGTTTGTCGCGACATGGGACGACCACGATTACGGTCAGGACGATTCCGGGGCGGAGTATGCGATGCGGAAAGAATCGCAGCAGGTCTTTCTCGACTTCCTCGGCGCACCCGCGGACGACGTTCGGCGAACTCGAGAAGGCATTTACTGGTCCCACGTCTATGGGCCGGTCGGAAAACGTGTTCAGGTCATTCTTCTGGATGCTCGGTACTTTCGCAGTCCGCTGAAGAAAGGGTTTGATTCGCGCGAGCCCGGTGAGGGATATCGAGGACGGTACATTCCGAACACGGAAGATTCGGCAACGGTTCTCGGCGAAACTCAATGGAAGTGGTTAGAAGAGCAGCTCAAGGTCCCTGCGGAACTGCGCATTATCGGTTCCAGTTATCAGGTGCTTTCGAACCAGCATGGATGGGAGATGTGGGGCAATTTTCCGAATGAACGAGCCAGACTGTTTCGCCTGCTGAAAGAATCCAGAGCGGATGGTGTCGTGATGGTCAGCGGCGACCGACACCTCGCCGAGATCGCGAAGCTCGACGGCAATTCCAGCGAAGGCATCGGATATCCTTTGGTCGAAGTCACCAGCAGCAGTTTGAATCAGCCCAGCGGAAATCTGACCAAGGGCGGAGTGCGCTTTGCCAATGAGATCAATCCTTATCGCGAAGGACTGACGTTCTTCGATGTCAACTACGGAAACATCCTGGTCGACTGGTCACTCCCGGATCCCGTCGTTCGTCTTCAGGTCTGCGACGAACAGGGGGCCGTGGTGCTGCAGCACCGAACGACGTTGAGTCGAATGAAGCCGTAAAAAACGTGGCTCGTGTCTCCGACGCAAAACGTGGCTCGTGTCTCCGACGCGAGAAATGCGATTCCCGTTTTTGTGACTGGTCTGTTGCTGCTCTGTGATCTGTTGAAAGATCGGAATCGCAGGATGTTCTGAATGTACGATCGGAGGTAGATGAACTGCTCCGGTGAGCGGACTAGGTGGTCGAAGGCTTCGCTTTGCCAGAAGTGCCCTTTGCGATTCAGAAGACGATTGATCTTCGTTGCTGTGAATCTGAGCCAGCTGTTGTGCAAGGCCGTGTTTGCAAGAAATGTGCCTCGTGTCTCCGACGCGAGAAAACTGCGATTCAATGCGTTTTGAAAACACAGGTTCCCGCGTCGGAGACACGGGGCACTTTGATTACCCGAGCCACTGTTTATTCAGGTTGAGCAGGATGCGGGAAGAAATAGTGCAATGCTCTTCGATCTTGGTGGCTGCGCCAAAATGTGCCTCGTGTCTCCGACGCGAGAGAACTGCGATTCAATTCGTTTTGAAAACACAGGTTCCCGCGTCGGAGACACGGGGCACTTTGATTATTCCCGAGTCACTGTCTCATCCAGGTTGAGCAGGATGTTGGCAGTGAGTGTGTAAAGCTCTTCGGTCTGTGCGTCTTCTTTCTTTTCTGCAGAGGCGCTGGCGTTGCTCTTGAGCTGTTCGGCATCTGATCTCATTCCCTGTACAAGGATGCTGAGTTCATGTGCCGTTGGCTTTCGGCCTGTGACGGTTCGAAAGCCCCATCTCAGCTGGTCTTCGATGGTGGAGCCGCCTTCGGTACGAATTCGCTTTCCAAGACTTTGAGCTGCTTCGAGGTAGGTGGGTTCGTTGAGCAGTGCGAGTGCCTGAAGCGGCGTGTTGGTGCGAGAGCGTTTGATGGTACAGATTTCTCGGCTGGGGGCGTCAAACAACAGCATGGATGGCGGAGCTGCCGTTCGCTTCCAGATAGTATAGAGACTTCTGCGATGTCGTCCTTCGCCATCGTCCGGCTTATAACCTCGCAGATCGCCATAGCGACTTGTTTCGTCCCACACACCTTCGGGCATAAAGGGCCGAACGCTTTGTCCGCCGCTCTTTCGCACCAGCAGACCACTGACAGCCAGCGCCTGATCTCGAATCATCTCAGCCGACAGTCGGAACCGCGGACCGCGTGCCAGAAGACGATTCTCCGGATCAGTGGCCGAAGTCACCCGTGCCAACTGCCGGTACGTTTCACTCATCACAATCAGCTTGTCCAGTGCCTTGATGTCCCACGGATGAGGCGTCTGTCCTGCGACCGAATTCACGTGCGATGGCTCCATGAACTCTGCGGCCAGCCAGTCCAGCAACTCCGGATGACTAGGCCACTCCGACTGTGAACCAAGATTTTCCGTGGTCTTAACAAGCCCCGTCCCGAAGAACCGCTCCCATGTTCGATTCACCCAGACTCGAGCCGTCAGCGGGTTGTTCCGGGAAACAAGCCACTGAGCAAACCCAAGACGGTTTTGAGGAAACTCGGGCGACATCGCGGGCAGCGCAGCTGGAGTTCCACGGGCAACCTTTTCACCTTTTCGGTCGTACTGACCTCGAACCAGAATCCAGGCCTCTCGAGGTTCTGCGCGTTCTTTCATGACCATCACGATTGGAAGCTTTTCTCGATAACCCTGCAGCGCCTTTTCTTCTTTCTCAACAGCTGCGGCGGCAGACTTCGTTGCCGCGTCGCCATGTTCAACGAAGTACTTTTCGAGTTCCGTCTTTTGCTCAGCTGTTCGTTCGGCTGAAGCAACTGACAGCGCGGTTTTGACCGATTCGGGAAACGAGGAACCCGCCGGAGTCAGTGTCTCGGCAGGCAATGATGAAACGGACACTCGGAATCGACCGATGTTGTGCTGATTGATTGCATCGTGCCGCAGAGTAATCTCGATCTCTGCGCCGTCAGGAATTTCCAGAGGAGCGGAACTCGCAAACACGGCTCGACATGTTTCCCGACGAGTCGGTCCGTCCACTGCCCAGCCGCGCCGATTGCGATCCGGCTTGCCCTGACCTTCCAGGATCATGGCCACGGTGTAACCATTTTGTTCGTAGTCCGCGACGGCTCGACCAAATGTCACTGAAAGCGGATTTGCAAGGCTTTCCGCCTGAATCTGAATGTCAACGTCGGTCAGCACAAAGTTCCCGTTGGGGTAACGACCCAGACTCTGGTTCGGAAGTGACGCATCCGGAAAACACTCCAGAAGAAGTCCGGTGAAGACTCCCTTTGGCAGCGGCGCACGAATCAGATATTCGTCATTCGCAGGGTTGGCTCCGCTGGCCAGCCAGGAACCATCTGACTGTTCCGTCAGAGTCGCTCCGCCGGTGCTCTTGGCTTCAGTCACATCGAGCTGCTTCCACGCAGCATCGGATGACTTCAGCTTCTCAGTCATTTCTGCTTCCCAGGCAGACTGCCGTTCCTTCGCCGTGGACCGCGTCATTTCCAGGTGAGCTTTTGCGGCAGCGATCATCGACTGCAGACGCGCAATCTCGGCTTCGCTTTCAGGAGAAACGACGGTGTGGACCGGTCGACTGTTGCCACGCCCCGGACTGCCGCCTTCACTTTCCAGCACGCCACTTTCGTCGACTGAATTGAAGTAGGCAAACAGCTGATAGAACTCGCGCTGCGAGATGGGATCGTACTTATGGTCGTGGCAACGACAGCAGTTCAGCGTCAGGCCCATCCATGTCAGTCCCACCGTTTCAACTCGATCGATCACTGTTTCGGCGAACCACTCTTCTTCGATGCGCCCGCCTTCTCCGTTCAGTCGAGTATTCCTGCTGAACCCGGTGGCGATGATCTGTTCCTGCGTAGCATTGGGGAGCATGTCGCCTGCCAGCTGTTCGATGGTAAAATGATCAAACGGCTGGTTTCGATTGAAGGCCGAAATGACCCAGTCACGCCAGGCCCACATTTGTCGTGACGAATCTACCTGGAACCCGTTGCTGTCGGCATAACGAGCGAAGTCGAGCCATTGCTGAGCCATACGCTCACCATACGCCGGCGATGCAAGCAGCCGATCCACAACCTTTTCCCAGGCATTCGGTGATTCGTCACCCACGAACGCGTCAATCTCTGCGAGTGTTGGAGGAAGCCCGGTGAGGTCCAGCGTGACTCGGCGAATCAGCGTCTCTCGAGAAGCTCGTTCGGAAGGTACCAATCCTTCTCGTTCCAAACGGTCACGAATGAATGCATCGACGGGATGAGCTGACGTTGAGGTCATGCCTTTCGGAACGGGAGGACGCTGAACAGGAATGAAAGCCCAGTGACCCTGATACTCGGCACCGGACTCCATCCACTTTCGAAGTGTCTGAATCTGCGTCTCTGTGAGCGACTTGCCAGATGATGCCGGCGGCATTCTGAGTTCCGGGTCCTGGCTGGTGATGCGTTTCCAAAGTTCCCCCTGATCGAACTTCCCCGAGACAATCGCAGGTCCGGAATCTCCTCCCTTATGCGCGGCGTCTGCCACATCAAGGCGCAGATTGCCTTGCCGCTTCTTCTCATCAGGGCCGTGACACTGAAAGCAGGCATCCGACAGAATGGGCCGGATGTCCTTATTGAAGCTGATGTCGTCTCCCGAAGCCGTCGAGTGGCAGTCAGCAGCAGTGAAGAGGCAGAGTGTCAGAATGGCACGTTGGCACAATTTCAGGGTCGGAAACATGAGCAGACTCAATGGGCGGCAAGAAGTGGGGAGAATCGAAGGGTACTTTCCGTGATTGCCAATTGCATCCGGAAAGCGCGCGGGGGTTGTCAAAGCTTGATTTTGGGGGATAGTAGGAACTCTGGCGAGTTCCGGTGCGGCGAAAAAGGAACTCTGGCGAGTTCCACTACGTTATGGGGATGGAGGAACTCTGGCGCGTTCCGCTGCGTTGTTGGACGATGGCGGGGATGGCAGGTGATTATGGCGAGATTGACAAAGAGGGCAGTTTGGTGTCGTTAGGTTTCCACTGCCAGTGCTGCAGATTCCGCCGAAAAATTCACTGAAAGACGGTCGTTGGATTATCAACGCCTGTGCACAAACTGTTTTGAGACTTTAGTTTACGTCGAGTCACGTTGGGCGGCATTCGTATTGACCTGATTTGACAAAATGTCGTAGAAAATGTCGAAAGTGGCTCAAGTTCGATGCCTGACAATTCTCAGCAGGTCATCGTCCGTGAACCATGTCTGGTGAACTTGCCAGAAACTCCTTTCTAAAAATCTCGTCTCGTTTCTCTCCCTCCATCTCTCTCACCGCTGATGATTTGATGCGTCCCAAAACGCAGCGAATCAACACTACTCAACAATCTGAAGTCTTCAAAAAGACGAACAGAGTTGCTCGATCGGCATCTAACCCGATGTTGTCGAAAGCTCTGCAGGATGCGTTGAGTGGACAGCAGGCACGGACCCATGCCTCGCAAACAAATCGAATGCAGGACGAATGCAGCCGCGCCTCTGCCTGCAGAGTCCGGAGAAACTTCGCGCAGGGGACTAGTTGGTTCGATTTGCCATGTTTCAACCTCATACTGCCGGGGAACGATGATGTTCACGTCGCTGGTGATGGTTGTCATGATGATCTCGGGCTGTAACGGTCCCAATCACTTCTACGCAGAGAACTCATTCTTTGGCGAACGCCTTCCTGACGGACTGAGACTGGCACGACAGGCAAATACTCAGGAAGTGGACCTGTCCCGGCTGGCGAGTGGAACGGGCGGCAGTGAGACCATTGGCGTTGGTGACGTTCTTGAAGTTCAAGTCGCCGCCGGTCTGAACGAAGATGATCAGTCCAAGATGGCCGCTCGCGTCCAGAACGATGGCACAATCAGTCTGCCGGAGATTGGAACTGTCGCAGTTGCAGGCATTGAGCCTCAGGGAGCAGAAGCTCTGATTCGCGCTGAGGCAATTCGAAGAGAACTGTATCGCAATCCGACAGTCACGGTCAGCATTGCTCATCAGAAAATGAACAAGGTGCGAGTGATCGGAGCGGTGAAGGAACCGGGAGTTTACGATCTTTCTCCGAATGCGAGCGATGTCGTCTCCGCGCTGGCTGCGGCGGGTGGACTTGCGGAAGACGCAGGCCAGAAGGTGGAAGTTCGAAATCCGGCACTGCGTGGTCGTCAGCCTCGTCCGTCAGTGGCTGATGGTTCCGATGGAACGCCAGTCGATACCGTCAGTGCATCGTCCGGTGCTGATTCGATGAACTCGTACACGATTGATCTGATTTCCGCTGCCAAAGCAGGAGACGGCCAGTACTCCGTCCAGGATGGTGGGGTGGTGATGGTTGAAAAGCGCGACCCCGCGCCTGTCTTTGTTCAGGGACTGGTGAAGAAGCCAGACCGCTACGACTATCCGATCGGTCAGGACCTGCATCTCCTGGATGCCCTGTCGATGGCCGGCGGAACATCTAACCAACTGGCGGACAAGATCTTTGTGATTCGTCAGGTTGCCGGTTCAAAGAACCCGGCAGTCATTCAAGTTAGTTATCGAGATGCCAAACGCAGTGCGGATTCCAATCTGCGGCTGGGACCTGGGGACGTGGTCTCAGTGGAACAGACGCCGGCCACAGTACTTATGGACGTTGTCAACATTGTGCGATTTGGTGTGACGGGATCGACTCAGCTGTTCTGATGACTCACAAAGGCCGTCTGAGAATTCACATGACGTGAAGACTCAGGCAGGTCGAGTGGTCAGACAGGAGTTCGAAGCCATGGAGGGTGGGACACGATGTCTGGTGCAGACAAACAACTACTGGGAATTCAGGAGCAGCAAAATGCGGCTGCGACGACTCTGCATCTGATCTTCCGGTTCCTGCGGACCGTCCGCCTGCGCAGCGGAATTCTTGTTTCATCGCTGGTCGTCTTCGGGATCCTCGGCGCCGTTTACTACATCACGGCGGAACGAATTTACGAATCCAATGCGTCGATGTACATCGTTCGCAAAGGGACGACGGTTAATCAGGACACGACGGCAAACTCATCGAATCCGATGATGGACATGCCAACGTTCGTGGCGCTGATGTCCAAAGAGCAGGTCATCACCCGAGCGCTGCAGCTGCTGCCAAAGAATTTCCGGGATGTGGACCTGGGCGGTTATCCCGAGACGATGTGGGTCAAAATGGTCCGAGACAATTTGTCCGTCTCTTCCGCGTTTAGTACCAACATTCTGGACGTCAGTTATCAGTCGCGGGATCCGAAAGCAGCAGCGGCCATGCTGAATGCTCTGCTTCTGGGTTATGTGCAGTACCTGGATGAAACAAATCGCGGTCTGTCGGAAGACGGTCTGAAGACTCTGCAGGACAAACTCACAAGACTGGAAGACGAGTTGCAGGACCTACAGAGCAATCGGCTGCAGCTTCGCGCTTCTGCTCCGGAACTGATCGAGACAGGCGACAAGAACAACAACAGCCTGAATGTGATCTCCAAAAATATCGAACTGATCACGCAGGACTATTCCAATGCTCGACGGGCGACTGAGCATACTCGCAACACCGCTGCAGCGCTCCAGCGAGCGATCGCAAATGGCGAGGACATTCTGCAGTTTGCCTCGGAAACCATGGATTCTGCAGGACGCCAGCTGATTGAACAGTCGATGGGACTGGGTTCTCAGGACAACTTCACGATGCAGAGGATTCAGCAGGCGATTCTGGATCTTTATGCACAGCTGGGTGACGCTCAGCAGAAGTACGGGCCCAAGCATCCAACGCTGCTCAAGATCCAGGCGGAAATCGCCATGAAGGAGCAGTACCTTGCTCAGGTTCCTGCACAGCAGAGAATCAAGACGGAAGAACTTAGCCGAAACGTGCTTGGTCCCAAGCTGATCCAGTACATCAACCAGCAGCTTCTGAAAAACGAAGAGAATGAACGATCCATTCTGACACGACTGACGGCCGAACAGCAGCGTGCTCAGATGCTGTCCGAAACAATGACGCAGCTGACTGATATCGAACGCCGTATCGAACAGCTGTACGAACAGAAGCGACAGCTGGAAGAACATGCCGACGGAATCGCGTTGAACAAAGACACGTTCCTGAGCACTCAGATCGCGAGCCGACCCACCGTGCCGACTCGCCCGGTGTCACCCCGACTTGCCATCACGGGTCTGTTGTCACTGATGCTGGGGACAGCGTTCGGACTGGCGATCATCTGGGTTCTTGACATCATGGACGACCGCTTCCGCACACCGGAAGAACTGAAGCTGCACCTCGATACGCAAGTGCTGTCGATGATTCCTCGCATGTCAGAACTGGCAGGCGAGGGCTTTGAAGCCGTGATGTGCCATGTCAAACCTCACTCGAAGGAAGTCGAAGCCTTCAGGGCACTGCGAACCAGCGTGGAATTTTCGCCCCAGGAAAGCAATCGACTGGTCATCACAAGTACTGAACCGGGTGACGGAAAGACGACCGTCTCATCGAATCTGTCCGTTGCGTATGCTCAATCCGGCAAACGGACACTGATGATCGACGCCGACATGAGACGTCCCGGACTTTCGACCATGCTGGGTCTTCGCGACGAGACCGGACTGTCGAAAATCCTAAAGGCGACAGAAGATCTGGAAGTGGCGATCACTCGCAACCTCCGTTCGACCGTCGTTCAGGGACTGGACATTATTTCCTGCGGACCTCGACCCGTGAATCCGGCCGAACTGCTGTCATCGGAACGATTTGCAAATCTCCTGTCGTGGGCCGAAACCAGATACGACCAGATTGTGATCGATGCTCCACCCGTGCTGGCGGTGAGCGATCCAGCGATCGTTGGCCGTCTGGTCGACGCTGTCGTCCTGGTCGTTCGACCCGACAAAGACCGTCGACGAATGGTCATTCGAGCTGCAGAGACACTACGAACGCTGGGATGCAACCTTCTGGGTGTGGTCGTGAACCATTTGAGCGTGACGGATGCTGGTGGCTACGGCTATGGATACGGCTATGGATACGGATACGGTTATGGATATGGATACGGCCATGATCAGGAGGATGCTCCTGAGCAGGATGTGGCACGTGGATTGTCCGCCATCGCCGGAACTTACAGTGACAGCGATCAGCGGGACGCTGTAAGAGCCGCCTGAAAAGACCCCGTGAAACGAATTCCTCTTCGCCTTTGACCAACAGCCTGTGTTTTATGACATCTCGATCAGGGCAACGCAAAACTTCCGGCTCCAGTGGCAGCGTGGATCGATTCTTCACGACGTCGCGGTGGAGCTTTGCGGACATTCCACGACTGCTTCTGCTGACTGATGCGCTGATCGTAATTCTGTTTCTTGTGTTTCCTTTCATTATGGGTGGTCGGGAAGCCTGGGGACATCGAGTCCTTGTGACGCTGGCTTTTGCTCTGGGATCCGTCTGGTGCCTGCATCGATGCAATACCGGCGGACGTCTGCGACTGATGGCACTTGAACCTCTGCTGGTTGCCGGCTTGCTGCTGGTATGGGTCCAGACAGTGGCACTGTCTCCCGACGTTTTGAAGCAGCTGTCACCGGAATACAAAAGGCTGATCCCGGCCTGGGCTTCAACTCAACTGGACGCCGAGGGAAATCCCGGGACGGCTGCCTGGGCTACTGCCAGTTTCTATCCCACGGAAACTCGCCACGCGTTTCTCATCCTGCTGTCTTATGGTGTCATCGGAATTGTGCTGGCGCAGCGGCTTCAGAACGAAGCGGACTGCCATAAACTGCTGAAGCTGATTTCCTGTTCCGGAATCCTGATGGCCGCGTTCGCCATGCTGCAGCAGATGACGTCCAATGACAAATTCTTCTGGTTCTATCAGCATCCCTACACGGGAACGCGAGAAATCCTGAAGGGCGCTTTTACAAACCGAAATCACTTCGCACAGTTTCTGGCGCTGACGATCGGGCCACTGCTCTGGTGGATGCTGGCTGGTCGCGAAGTGAAGAAGACACCGACCGTTCTGGAACGCAAAGGTCTTGGCCCGGCGGAAGGAAGTCATTCCCGATTTGACGATCTCATCGATGCCAAGTTGCTCCTGCTGATGTGTGCGGCGGGCGGCGTTCTGCTGTCAGTGATGCTGTCACTTTCCCGTGGCGGAATGGTCGCCGCTGGCGTTGCCTGTTCGGTCTGCCTCGCCGGCCTTTGGCGCAGTGGAAAAGTGCGTTCTTCGCTTGCCGCCGTGATGGTTGCTCTTGGTGTCATTGCCATTGGCGGCATCGTTGTCTTTGGGCAGGATAAAGTTGAAACTCGAGTGTCTCAGCTTGCTTCAGCCGACGCGGACAAGATCGACCAGATGAATGCTCGTCGGACAATCTGGAAGGCTGATCTGAAAGCCATCAAAGCGTTCCCGATTCTAGGCACAGGCGTTGGCAGCCATCGGCATGTCTACCGGATTTACATGGAAGAGCTGGCCGAATTCACCGGGATGACGTTTTCCCACGCCGAAAGTTCCTACATTCATCTCGCGCTGGAAACAGGACTGGCCGGAGTGGCTCTCCTGGCGATGGGTTTGCTGTTCGTGCTCGGCCGTCTGCTGATCCACCTGATTCGACGCTCGGAACCGGAACGGATCGCAGCGATTGCCGCGGTGGTCGCTGCTCTTCTGGGTGGCGTTATCCACGCAGCGTTTGACTTCATCTGGTACGTTCCAGCAATCGTCGTTGTGACACTTGCTCTGTTGATCACGGGACTGCGTCTGTGCAGCGGCTTTCATCAGGACGCCGGTCTTCCGTGTCCTCGCATTGCATGGATGGCAGGAGGAATTAGTTGCCTTCTGATGCTGGGAATCAGTCAGCCCGATCTGGCTCGACGCGTCGCCGGCGAAAGGCTCTGGCACCAGTACCTTCTTGTTGCCAAAGAGACGATACGTACTCTGTCAGAAGAAGCATCGTCACCACTGAACCCGGACCAGAATCAGAACCAGCAGGAGAAGGAAGAACCCGCGTTTCTGGATCGAGGGACCGAGATTGCACAGTACGAAGACGTTGCGGAATCGCCAGTGTACCAACCTCTCGAAGATTCCCTGCGGCGTCAGATTGCGCTGCTGATGGAATCCGTGCGAGTCTGTCCGGATCAGGCGGATGCAACCTGTCGACTCGCCAAGAAATCCCTGGACCTCTTCGATATCCTGCAGACGCGCAGCGAGAATCCGCTTCCTCTGCCTCATATCCGTGATGCAGTGCTCGCTTCAAACTTCGACAGCACTGAATCCATGAATGAGTTTCTGACGAAGGCATTTGGCCCGCCCGTTAAACTGCTTACTCTCAGCGACCAGATGTCACGACGCTCCCTGGCACTGTGTCCTTTGCAGGATGAACCCTACAAGTATCTTGTTTCCGTTGGATTTATCCGCGACCCGCAGGATCGACTGAATGAACGGATGATGGCGCAGACGCTTCGGCTGGGCCAGAACTCCCCGTCGACTCGGTTTGCAATCGGTGAGTCGCTGCTGCTGGCTGGAAAACTTCCGGAGGCGCTTCGACACTGGAACGTGGTCTTTCATTCCACGCCGGAAATGCGGCGCGACATCTGTCGCCGGCTGGGACGCAAGTTTGCGGTCGATGTCGTCCTTATGAGCTTTGAGCCTTCTGTGGATGAGCTGCTGGATGTTGTCACTGTCTACAGTTCGTTTCATCGGAAGCAGGATCTTGAGAACCTTCTGCATGTGACTGAAGAGAAGACGCGTTTCATCGACGAAGCAAAAGCAGGCGATGCGGAAAGTGAGAAGTATCTGACTCTGCTGATGAAGACGAATGCCCTCGCAGATGAATTGCGAGAATTCGAACAAAGTGAGGTACTTCTTCGTCGAGCCATCAAGGCGGCCCCAAACGCAGAACCTCCTCACCGCGCGCTGGGACTGCTGATGCTGCAGATGGAACGCTTTGAGGAAGCAGAAAAGCAATTCGCCTGGTGCTACGATCAGATGCCCGGTGATACCAAGCTTCAGGAACTGCGCCGGGAGTGTCGGCGGTTGCAGTCCGTCAAAGAACGAAAGATCCGATCTGCTTCGTTGACCAGAAAAAGAAAGTCGGCGGACCAGTAACGACACACTCGCGATATTCACCAGCAACGCGGTGAGCGATTCTGTAGTGGATCTCGCCAGAGATCCCTTTATGTTCGTTGATGACGGGAACCCTCGCGAGTTCCACGACACCCTGAAAGTCGCTGCAGAAATCCATCACAACGTCGCCCTGTTCGCCGGTCAGCGCAGTTCGACTTCGGCCTGTGCGAGAATGCTGATCGCGACCTTTTCACCTGACCAGACCGGGATCTCGCACTTTGTTGCCATCCATCCGTTGTGAACCAGCGTGCCTGAAGCTGCGCCGGAATCCACTTTTCCGGTGAGTCTGATGCGGTGTGCTGGTTCCGATGACAAGGTTACCGGCGAGCCCTCTGGCTTCTCCAGCACCGGGCGAATCGCAAACTGGCGCTCAAGCACAGCGCCGCATTCGCGATGGATGTCCCGTACGGCAGCTCCAATCTGAGCGTCTGAATAGCCGTCAATTGGTTCCTTCAGAAAGTCCAGCAATCGGCCTTCTCGTTGCAGGGACGCCAGCAGGCTTAGCGCGTCGCTTCGTTGCGGCTTTGGCGCTGGAGGAACAGGTGCAGGCGCTGGTGCTGCCGGAATCGCAGGTGCCAGAGGGGCAGCGAGCAGCGTTGAGACACGTTCGGCCATTGATCCATTCGTCAGGATTTGCCACGCCAGCGACAATCGACCCATCGTCGTTCTTTCTGTAGTCAGAATTCGATTCTCAAACTCGAAGTGGAACTCGCCAAAGTTCCATTCGCTGTCGCATTGGACAGAAAGTCTGGCAAGTTCCACTACGAAATCGCAGTTTGTTTTGTGTATTTGAACAATTCGCAGCTCCGGGGTAGAAAACAGAACACCACCAGTACCTTTCATTTTCTGAAATTGGAAACCAGGGGCCCTTCACGCTTTCTGAACAGTGCCAGACCAGCATTTCACTTCATTTGAACTTTCTCTATTGCCTGACAGGAGATGATGATGAAGAAGAAACAGGGATTTACGCTGATTGAACTGCTTGTGGTGATTGCAATCATCGCGATTCTGGTGGCGCTGCTGCTGCCGGCTGTTCAACAGGCTCGAGAAGCCGCACGACGAACTCAGTGCAAGAACAACCTGAAGCAGCTTGGACTCGCGCTGCACAATTACCATGACACGGTGAATGTGTTCCCGTGGGGATTTGACGAACGTGAAACGCTCTGGACGGCCATGATTCTGCCTCAGATCGAGCAGCAGAATCTCTACGCCACTCTGATCTGGCAGGAAAGCGGTCCAGGAAACTGGGACGCCGTCGGTTCTCCAAATACGAAAGCTTGCGGAACGATCATCCCGGCGTTTCGCTGCCCATCGATGCCCCTTGAGCCTCGCGACAATGAAGGAATCCCGGGGCGAGTCCCGGTCAGCTATCGAGGTGTTGCGGGGGCACTCATTGCGTCGGATGACCTGTCGACCCGTCCCGCCGGATTCAACACGGCTCAGTTCCGTGCGCTCGAAGAAGTGGGGCTGGATGGAATGTTCTTCGGATGCAGCAACATCAAAATGCGCGACATCACAGATGGTACCTCCAACACAATCATGGTTGGAGAATCCCGAACTTCAACCTATTCCAAGGATGGCCAGCAGATGGACTACTGGCAGTTCGGCTGCCCTCAATCCGGTGGCTGGGTTTACGGGGGACTTGGTGGCACAGAATACTCCGAGGGACTTGGTTCGGCGGTCGTGAAGATCAACGCAAACCTCGACCCAAGCTTCAACGGCGTTCTGATGGAGATGGCCTTTGGCAGCTACCACGTCGGAGGTGCTCAGTTCACGATGGCTGATGGTTCCGTTCGATTCATCTCCGAGAACATTGACCTGAACCTGTACCGATCCCTGGCGACTCGCGGCAACGGTGAAGTTGTCGGTGAGTTCTAGTGGCCTCAGTGTTTCAAGTCTGTCATTTCACTAACGGTCCGATCGCAGGGCCGGGAGATCAGAATCCATGCAAACTATTTCTCGAAGACTGGCCTTCGCTGCCATTGCCTGCGTGCTGAGCGGTTGCAGTGCGACAAACGAAATCGACTACGGAAAAGTCAAACTGGTTTCTGTCAGCGGCACCGTGACTCTTGATGGCCAGCCGTTGGCGGGCGCCGTCATCTCCTTTGATGATCTGGAAACCGGAAACTTCTCGTTCGCCCGAACCAACTCCAGCGGTAAGTACACGCTTCAGTTTGACAGTGATGTCGACGGTGTGACAGCCGGAAAGAAGCAGGTGCAGATCAGCACCGTTCGCAGCATCCTCGGTTTACGAGGAGAAGAAGGGGAAGAAGTTGGCGAACGTTCTTCAGAAGGCGATAAGTCAGAAGCAAAGAAGGAGCAGGTTCCTGAATGCTACAACAAGAAGACGAAGCTGAACGTTGAGGTGACTCCGGATTCATCGACGTTCAACTTTGACCTGAAGTCCGACTGTTCAACCACGGGACCAGGCTGACAGGCCGGCTTCCGTCCAACGAACGTTTGATCGCAAGTCCTTTGGTTCAATTCAACGCAGCCCCCGGTTTCGAAACACCTTTCGACGCCGGGGTGTTTTCTTTGCTCCCGCCAACCGGAATACGAATGGCGTGGACTTATGGCGGGCGGTGGATGTCAATCCCCTGATTGGAGAGCCTGCCGGCTCGTTGCCAGGTCATCGCTCACGTTGTTCGCTTACCGCAAACATGCACGCACCGTGCGCGCCAGAAACAGAGTAAGACCCAAATTCAACGCCGTTGGCCGCTGAATACCCCATCCAGCAACAAAAAATCCCCGTGAGCATTTTCGTGAAGACACGAATTGCACACGGGGATCTGAAGGGTTTATCGCTGGGTTTCGTCTGCCCTCTATGCTTGTGGTGGCATTGGTGGGGCAGGAGGCATCGGAGCCGCAGGTGGAAGCGGCTGTGTCTGAGGTTCAGGCTTCACTTCATGCTGATGCTCGTGCTGATGTCCGTGGTGTTGATCGTGCGGAGGAATCGGCTGAGGATTCAGGTTATTGGCTTCTTCAATCACCGGGATCGCTGGAACGGCTGCGGGAGGACAGTCATCACAAGGCGTTGTTGTCGGTGCTGCAGGGCTCAGATGAGTCTCTGTAACGCGGACCTTGTTCACGCCTGTTTCGACATCGAAGGAGTGCGATGAATGATGGTGGACGCCATTCGAACACCCGCCGCAACTGGCCTTGCCACATGTTCCGCAGGCTGATCCCGTCGGAACGGAAACTGCGGACTGGCAATTGTTACAAGTTCCGCAGTTGCCGCATGAGCTGGTGGAAACCGCCTGATTGCAGCAGCCGACGATATCACTTCGCTGAGCGGTGGCTCCGTTTTCACAGTTCACATAGGAAGATCCCGCGGTCCAGGCACAGCATCGACCGACAATCCCTGGCTTTTGATGTCCGGAGAACGCATACGACTGGTCAAGAGCACCGATAGCACCTGCAACGTCCTTCAACTCTTCGTTGACCGATTTTTGCAGGCAGGTAAGTCCTGTGATCAGACCGATCACAAGAATGGATCCGATAATGACAATCTCAGTTGACAGAATGACTCCGTACTCATCCTGCCGAAGAGCCTTCAGCAGATTCAACATTGAAGTAACTCCAGTTCATCACAAACGAGGGAGAAGATCACAGCGACTTGCTGTGCAGTTCGTAAAAGTGGTTCCGCAGTGCGGAGTTCAAAACGACCTGTTGAGGTCGAAGTGATTCAAAGGAGCGCGGGCGATCAGCCAGACGGCGATCTGCGACCGTGCCAGTGTTCTCATGAAAGTGGTGTTGAAGAGCGAGGTTTCAGAGCGGGTGATGAACCCGGATTTCACCCGAGGCGAGAAAGGGGCATGCTGCCCCTTCTCGCGCCGGACGAACTCAACAGACGACTCCTGCCATCTGCAGGGCGGTTTCTCAGGCCGCCGTTTCCCTCTCTCGCTGCGAACGAAACCGGTCGCGTGGTCTGAGGAATGTCTCTCTCGGATCGGGGCATCGAGCACGTTGGTCGGGCGTCGAGCCTCGCTCTCTCATTCCTCAGGATCGCTGCGACCGTTCACGTCACAACATCTGACACTATTGGCAGAATCCGTGCCGTTGGCAGAATCGGCACAACCGGAACAATAGAAATTCTCTCGTAAGTGCCACCAGGCAAATGTGTTACAGAAATGTGCGAAAGATTCAGGAGGCCCGATCGTACCGCCTGTGCGCAAAGAATCGTTTACGCCGGTGTTAACGATTCTGTCAATAATGGCGTACATAACGACTGTGCGGGTCAGGGGTGCCGGATCGGTCGTTGCTTGCAGCGTCTTCAAGTTGGAAGCGGTGCAGCAGGAATCGCGTCGGCGTCATCGCGTCAGCAGCGGGTTGCTGATATCGTCAGGCGGCCCGTAATGCGGTCTTTGCCCGAGTGGGTTCGCGGTGTTTCACCAATTGGATTGAACTATGTCGAAGTGTCTTGTGACCGGTGGAGCTGGCTTCATTGGCAGCCATCTGACAGAACTGCTGTTGAAGCAGGGACATCACGTTGTGGTGCTCGATAACCTGTCCACAGGTCGCGATCACAACCTGGACGCGGTTCGAAACAACAACCGCCTGGAGATTCGGCAGGGTTCCATCACCGACCCTGTGGCACTCAGCGAAGCAGTGCACGGGGTCGACATGATCTTTCATCTTGCCGCCGCAGTCGGCGTAAAGCTGGTGGCAGACGATCCGGTTCGAACGATTGAGACCAACATCTTTCCGACAGAGCAGCTGCTGCGTCTTGCCGTGCAGGGCAACGTGAAGAAGTTCTTCCTGGCCTCCACCAGCGAAGTGTACGGCAAACATCCGGGCGAATCGTGGGTCGAAGACGATGACCTTCATCTCGGCCCTACCAGCCGTCCTCGCTGGGCCTATGGATGTTCAAAAGCGATCGATGAGTTCCTTGCACTGGCTTATCATCGAAAGTACCAGCTGGGAGTGACCGTGGGGCGATTCTTCAACGTCGTCGGTCCACGCCAGGTCGGCAACTACGGCATGGTCGTGCCGCGATTTGTCGAAGCGGCACTTCGAGGCGGACCGGTTCTTGTCTACGACGATGGATCACAGGTTCGCTGCTTCGCTCACGTTGGCGAAATCGTTCAGTGCGTCGTGCAGCTGATGAATACTCCCAGTGCGGAAGGCCGTGTCTTCAACATCGGCAGTGACCAGCCGGTTTCCATCCTGAATCTTGCTCAGCAGGTCATCGCAAAAACCGGTTCATCAGCAGAGATTGAATTCGTGCCTTACAACAAGGCGTACAGCGAAGATTTCGAAGACGTGCAGCGTCGAGTTCCCAATGTGGATCGATTGTTCCAGACGATCGGCCGGAAGCCGATGATGCCGCTGGATTCCATCCTGGAAGACATCATTCGCTGGAAACGAGAGACTCGAACGGAAAATGCCTGAGCCAAATCCGCTGTAGTGGAATTCGCCAGAGTTCCTCTCGCCGTTTTCGTAGCTGCTCGGCGTTATGGAGACGGACATGGGACTTCTGGCGAAGTCCACTACGCGCTTGTTGATTCAGGACTTCTGGCGAAGTCCACTACTTGATCGCCGGAAGCGGTTCAGTCCTTGTTCTCCAGTGATCGCCAGAGGTACCACGAAGCGATGCTGCGATAGGGACTCCAGATCATTGCGAGTTCATCGTAGTGTTTTCGCGGAGCCTGTTCGGGAATGTCGTAGAGCCTGTCCACGGCATTGCGCAGTCCAAGGTCATCGGGGGCAAACACATCCAGTCGCCCGAGCGAAAAAATCAGATACATCTGCGCGGTCCAGCGGCCAATCCCTTTCACCTGAATCAGTTCCTCGATCGCCTCTTCATCACTGGCTTTCCGGATTCGCTTGAAGCTGATCGAACCATCCAGAGTGCACCGAGTCAGATCTCGCAGGTATGTTCGCTTCTGCTGTGAGATTCCCACTGCCTGAAGCTGCTCGTCCGAAATCGCATCCAGTGCTGCGGGAAGGATCCGCCGTCCGGGCAACAAGTCCTGAAGTCGGTTGCGAATTGTGGATGCGGCAGAAGTCGAAATCTGCTGTGACAGAATCGATCGGACCAGAATTTCGTAGCCCTGCTTTCGAGGTTTCAGCGTGAAGCGTCCGACGGCCCGAATGACCTCGCCCATGATCGGGTCCTGCTTCCTGAGATGCCGAATCCCGGCCTGGACGGCCTTTTCATCGAACGACATAAAGACTCCTGAACAAACACGTGCTGGCAGGATCGTGGTTCCTGAGGGGGTGCATCCGCTGGATGGTGGTGGTAGCGGAAAAGAGTGGAGAGCCAGAAAAGA
>VFQT010000682.1_pt1 | contig 46691 bp, 35 predicted proteins | sample 3512381 | NCBI WGS metagenome assembly VFQT01 (sample SAMN10412376, study PRJNA504923) | tailings metagenome | isolation source: Relicate 2 Philex TSF3 active mining site | place: Philippines: Tuba, Benguet | collected 2017-08-29 | reverse complement strand
TTCCGCCGGCGTGAAGCCGGGCGGGGACGGGTGGCGCGGTTCTTGGTTCTTGGTTCTTGGTTCTTGGTTCTTGGTTCTTGGTTCTTGGTTGGTGGTTGGTGGTTCTTGGTTGGTGGTCGAGCGACGGTTTTGTGTACCGGGCGGTTGACGCCGGGGCCGGTCGCCTTGGGGATCTTGTGGCTGTTATTTTTTGTCGCACATTTTCTGTCGGGGAACGGCGCGGTGGGGAGTGGGGATTAGGATTAAGGTTAAGATTAGGATTAAGAGATGGGGCGGGGTGTGGGACTCGGAGGGCTGACGCCCTGCCGCTCGCCTTTGCACGGGGATTTGGTTGCGGCTTTAGTTTTCAAACCTGGGCTCAACCGGCGTGAAGCCGGGTTGGGGCCGAGGGGGTTTCGGGCCGGGGATGTAGTTGGCAAACCTGCGTTGCGATGGGGTGAAGCCGGACGGGGACGTTCGGCTTGGCGGTTTATGTGCCGTAATGAAAAAAGGCCGCCGCGAGTGGTCGCGACGGCCTTTGTGGACGAGTTGATGCTGCAGGCAACTACTTCGTTGGTTTGCTGCTGGCGCCGGCTTTGATCGCGTAGAGGCGATTTCGGTTGGCGATGAACAGCGTGTCATTCGCAATGACCGGTGTCGTGTAGACGGAAGAACCCATATTGTTCTCGCCGACCATTTCCATTTCGGCTGACAGCTTGAAAATCGAAATGTCACCGTCTTCGTCGCCGATGTACACCCTGTCTTCAACAATCAGGGGCGAGGCCCAGCTTGCTGCGAACATGTCGTAGGTCCAGTGAGGCTTGCCGGTCTTCGCGTCAAGGCAATGCAGAAGGCCGCTGAAGTCTGCGACGTACAGCAGGTCGTTCTTAATCGCGACAGTGCCGCAGGTGCGATGCATGGTCGTTTCGAAGACTTCCGGATCGGCTCCGACGTAGTGCCACACCGCAGCGGAGTTCGGATTTTCTCGCTCGAAGTCACCTTCCTTGTCAACAAGTGCCTGAAGACGCTTGTGTGGAATTGGGGTCTTCGGGTCCTTGGAGTTGTAGACCAGGGTTGGGCTCACGTCGCCACGCTTCGTAGGATCGATGCACCAGAGATGTCCCTGACCTTCGCCGTGTTCCGGGTCTTCGCCAACACCGACATAGACGAGTCCGTCGTAAACCACTGGAGTTGCAATCAGGTGATTGCGCGTGGCTCGACCGCCCAGCAGGTAGATGGAGTCCTTTGGATTGCAGTCGAACTTCCAGAGCATTTCTGCTTTACCATTCTTGCCTTCCGCTGCGAATCCATACAGGTATCCATCGCCACCGCCAACGATCACCTGAGCAACGCCTTTGAAGACGCCGTATGCCGGTGATGACCACTGACCATGGAGCACGTTGGCACCAGGTGAATTGTCTGTCCAAAGTACTTCGCCCGAGTTTCGATTCATGCAGATGAAGCTGGGAGCTCGTTCTTCCGGAATCGTAATGTGACTTTCATCCACACCGTTGCCGGTAATCACAAACAACAGATCCCCTACGCACGTTACCGAACAGCTGCACATGTTGTGCTGTGAAACGTTCAGGTCTTTCATCATGTCCAGAACCCAAACCACGTCGGCTTCGGTTTCTTCTGTCACTTTTTCATCAACCACCGGGCTGTCGTTTTCACCATCGCGGAATCCCTGAGTATCCAGGCACACGACGAGGCCACGGCTGCTGACGTACCATGCTCGATCACCTTCCACGAACGGAGCACAACAGATGCCCTGGTGCGGCCAGTCGTGAACTCGGCCGGTTGGGAGTTTCTCCTGGCTGTGCTGCCAAAGAAACTTGCCGTCCTTTTCAGAGAAGGAGATCAGACAGCCAAGGTCCACGGAGCTTGGGTAACGCTTGATGTAACCGTTACCGTTATTCGTTCCGATGTACACCTGACCGTTGGCAACGACCGGGTTGCCGTAGGTTTCCGAACCGAGCGGCATGGACCACAGGATGTTCTCCCCGGTATTCACATCCCACTTTACAGGGATGTTCTTGCCTTCGGGAGTGTTATTGCGGGAATAACTTCCGCCCCATTGAGGCCAGTCGTTCTTTCCCACTTTCATTTTGGAAATCTGTTCCATCACCAGCTTCGTTGGATCTTCCGCCGACAGGACCGGCAGACTGAACAACGGTGCCGCGATGGCGATTGCCGTCACGAGTACTTGTCCAAACTTTTTCATAGGATATACCCTCAGAGAAAACAGAATCTGATTGATGACTGTTGCAGTTATTTATTGGCAGTGACCTGCACGTTGTCGATGAAGAATTCAGCATCGGTGGCATTTCCAAACAGACCAGGACTTCCCTGGAAGTTGGGAGTTTCATCCGTTGCTTCGATCTGCCATTCCTTCGGTTCCGCTTCGCCGCGTTTCCAGACCTTTCCTCGCACGGTCACCTTGTCACCGTTGGTTTCACTCTGGAACTTGATGGAGTACCAGGTGTCCGCCTGCCACTGGAAGTCGATGGTCTTCGCAAATCGCAGCTCCAGTCGTGCCGTCCACGAGCGAATCTGAAGTCTCTGAGCACCCTGAAGGTCCAGGGTGTAACGCTGATTAATCAGACCCATATCCGGGAGACGATCGCCCTTCTTCGTGGCCTTGAAGTCGGCCTGAACGGTGTAGTCATGCAGAGTCGTCCAGCCCATCCATGCCTGGCTGCGAGTTCCCTTTGGAATCGTGCTGATCTTTACAAGTCCTTTTTCGCCATCCAGCGGAGCCGGCTTGTGTCGGTAGTCAGCACCGATCCAGACAGGAGGAACTTTCTCGTCGGAGAAATCGAACTTCCATGGCAGTGTTGGAACAACTCGCAGACGAGCCTTCGCGGTCATTTCGCCAGACTTCGCCGTCAGCACAACGCCACCGAGTCCGGTTGCAGGAGCTACGTAGACTCCGTCTTTGCCCACCGTGCCGCCACCGTCTGCGGTGATAACGGCGTCCTTTACGACACCAACATACTGCCCTGCTTTGTTGTAACCTTTGACTGTGAGTGGCAGTTTCTGGCCGTTCGCCAAAAGCTGTTCCGTTGGTGTCAGGATCAACTGAGCGATCGTCTTGTCGCCAGTGACTGCTTCTCGCTTCATTGCGGTCGGCGTGGCCTTTGTTGCCTTCGCATCTTTCGCTCCGATGCAATACAGAGCTTCGATGGACGGCAGGAAGATGCGGCCATTCGAAATGGCCGGTGATCCGAAAACTTCTTCACCCTGAGCCAGTCGGGCTTCACTGACAACGTCGACGCCCTTGTCTGATGGCTTCAAAACATAGAATCGGCCGGTGTTTTCCGCGACGTAAATCTTGCCGTCTGCGACGACCGGGCTGCCGAACATGATTCGACCCAGCTTCTTCTGCCCGACGGTCTCGCCGGTCTTTGCATCCAGAATGACCAGCAGCGCTCCGTCTTCGATCACATAGATGCGATCACCGAGCTTTACCGGGCAGCTTCGTCCGACAGTTCGCTTTGGCACCTTCCACAGGAGCTTGTCTTCAGTAATGTCCCCTTCGACATTGCCATCGAATGCGAATACGGCACCAAGCGTTGTCGTATCGTTGGAATTCTGTTCGGCATGACCGCAGTAAACGATGCCATTTTCATCCACCAGCGGGCTGGAATTCATACCTCGCGTTGATGCCTGGTACTTCCAAATGGTCTTTCCGGTGCGGGGCTGGACCGCATACACAGCTCCGTCTGCAGCACCAAACACCATCGCCGCCTGACCTTTGAAAGTCGTAAAGACCGGCGTACTGTAGGTTGTGTCTTCCGGACGAACTCGAGTACTGATCAGCCATTGAGCAACACCGGTTTTCTTGTCGAACGCCAGGAACCGATGCGCTGGGACAGCGGTTTCGCCCCAGCCGGTCATTACACCACTGATAATCACAGTGTCTTCGAAGACAACCGGGAAGTTCGTTCGACCGCCGTACGTGGACAGCATGCCAAACTCTTCGCTCATAGAATGTTCCCAGATCGTCTTTCCAGTCTTGCCATCAAGACACTGGAACACGCATCCAAGACCAAGAACAAAGACAGTGTCCGTCTCCGGGTCACAAACGACGCTCGACCAGCCAACTCGTTCTGCCGGCGCGTCGGAGAGATAAATATTGTGGACGCTTTCCCAAAGCAGGTTTCCCGTCTTTGCATCGACGCAGACCGTCTTCTCGCCTTCCTTGTTCGTCTCAGGGAAGGCTCGGCACACGACATACACTCGATCGTTCATCACCACCGGTGTTGATCGAGACGCATATTCGGCCTTGTGCCAAAGGAGATTTTCTCCCTTGGGTGACCACTTGTCCGGAAGTCCGGTTTCCGATGACTGGCCGTCATTATTCGGTCCTCGCCAATGCGACCAGTCTTCCGCCTGAACTGTTCCGCACAGAAGACCGCAGCAGAACAGTGTGCTCCAAAGTCGTTTCATTTCTTCCACTCCCTCCCGAAACAGGCAACGAAGATCATGCTGCAGACAGATTCCTGCAGTTGCTTCGGCCATATCGCCCTGAGTCAACTCATTGTGATTTGAGAACTTATTCATCCAGCCAGTCGCAGCTGGCATCTTCATGCGGCTTTCGAATGCGCTTTAGCAGCTCAGTCAGTTCCTGAAGTTCCGGTCTGGTCAGGTGCCCCAGCTGTTTTTCGTGCATCTCTTTCACCGCGCCGGCCATCTCTTCCAGCAGCTCTAGCCCCTGTGAAGTAATGGCAATCTCCACAACTCGCCGATTTTCCGATCTGCGAGTCCTGACAACCAGCTGCCGTTGCTCCAGCCGGTCCAGCATCCTCGTGGTGTCAGGTCCGCGAGAAATCAAACGTTTCCCAAGAGCAAGCGTCTGCATCGACCCCGGAGATACCGACCTGAGCAGGCGCAGGGCGTTGTACTGTTGAGCAGACAATTGGTATTTGGAAAACAACTCGTCTTCCAGAGCCTTCAGACAGTCGTACGTTCGCCACAGATTCAGGAACGCTTCCTGCTCCGGCGAATCAAACCGTTTTGTGCTCCGGGATCGAAGTGATGATGCCATGGCCGAAGCATGCCCGTTTCGACGACACTTGTCAAGACAATCGTTCAGCCGGCCATGTCTGTCGCTCGGCTGCAAATGGCCTGATTTGAGTGTCCCGTCACGCGAACGTTAGCGTCGAAGGGAGCTGGAAACAGATCGCAGATGCTCCAGCGTTCGAAGAAAGTCCTGCGGCAGCGGAGCTTCGAACTGCATTTCCGCCCCGGAGACTGGATGGCGAATCGTCAGTCGAAATGCGTGCAGTGCCTGGCGAGCAATCAGGACATCATCAGGTGCGTTCACCGGCAGCCGAAGCTCTGGCTGAATCTCCGACTTCCGAAACTCGCTGGCTCCGATGTACAGCCGGTCGGCAATAATCGGAGTTGCAATGTGCTGCATGTGGACTCGAAGCTGGTGAGTTCTTCCGGTCTTCGGATGCAGGTCCATCAGGGCATAGCGTCCGAATGATTCGGCAGTCTTGTAGAACGTGACAGCTTCACGAGCATTGCCGCCTTCCGGGCAGACCATCATCTTTTCGCGCACTCGGGGATGAGTACACATGAAGGTTCGAATGTAGTCCGAAGCCAGTTCGGGGACTCCGCGAACGATCGCCCTGTATTCCTTTCGAACCTCGCGGCGTTCAAACTGCGACGCGATCTTCTGATGAACCTGATTGTCTTTGGCAATCAGAATCACACCGGTCGTATCACGGTCCAGTCGATGCACAATTCCAGGGCGATGACGGCCGGCAACATCTGACAGGTTGTTGAAGTGGAATTGCAGTGCCGCTGCGAGTGTCCCCCGGGAACTGCCTCGACCAGGATGCACAACCATGTTGGCGGCTTTGTTGACGACGACAATGACGTCATCTTCGTAGAGGATGTCGATCGGCAGATTCTCGGGTTCAATTCCCGGTCGTTCGCAGTCCGTCAGCTGAACCTGCAATCGGTCATTCACTCTTAATCGGCGTGAGGCTCGGGGGACAAGTCCGTTCAGCTGGACACCGCCCGCTTCGATGATTCTCTGCAGCTGTGAGCGGCTATGGTTCGGAAACAAACGACTGAGATAATGATCCAGCCGCCAGCCATGTGCCCGTGATTCCACAGTGACATCGACAGACTCCGAAACGCCAGATGCTTCGGCGGTCACCGAAGCATCTTCGTCGTCTTCAGAAATCTCAGGAGACAGGTCCTCTGTCATTCTCCGGACTTTTCCGGGGTTGCCGGAGCCGGAGCGGCTGGCTCGGCGGCCGGCGCTGCACCTTCTGCAGGAGCCGGTGCTGGAGCGGGGGCAGCCCCTTCAGTGGCCGGAGCAGTTGGCGCAGTCCCTTCGGCGGGCTTCGCTGGCTCGGCAGCAGGAGCAGCACCTTCCTTGGCAGGCTCTGATGTTGCTGGCTCGGCCGGAGCAGCGCCTTCGGCTGGTGCAGGAGCCGCCGGGGCGGACCCTTCAACCGGAGCGGAACCTTCTGCAGGAGCAGCGCCGTCTGGTTTCGCCCCGTCCTTTGGTGCGTCCTTTTCAGGAGTGATCGGAGTTGTGAAGTCCGGAATATTCAGGCTTGGAATGTCCGGAACTTTTCCTGGGCCGTCCTGGGGCAGAAGCAGGTCATCGCCTGGCTTGGGATCCTGCTGCTGGAACCATGCGTAAAACGACTTTGTCGCTTCATCATTCAACTTCTTCTTGCGGTCTTCGGCGACCTTGTTGAACATCTTTGAGTCCGGGAATTCCTTGAGAATGCGATCCCAGGCGTCAATTGATGCTTTCACGGTTTCATCGTTGCCGTTGCAGCGCGCTTCGACGACTCGGGCGAGACCAACAAGAACACGCAATCGAGTTTCGTCGTTGAGGTCTTTGCGTTCTTCCAGCTTTCGGAAGACCTTCTCCGCTGCATCCAGTTCTTCAAGGCCCACTTTGCGATTCGAATACAGATTGCCCATCGCGGAGCTGAGCTGCATTTCGCCTTCCTTCAGGCGAGCAGAGACGCCGATCGCTGAATCTGGCGTCATGTCCGCAAGATCACGGAAGTCTTCTGCAGACTTTGCCAGCAACAGTTTCTCGGACTCAACCGCAGTCGCAGGTGGTTGACGCCCTACATAAACCACGACTGCGGCAACCGCCAAAATCGCCGCGAGACCATAAATGACAGTCGTGCCGTAACGCTCCAGCCATGGTTTTGATTCCTTCAGAATCTTGGCCAGTTGGACTTCATCTTCATGGTGAACGAAATGACGGTCCGACATCGTCGGGGACTTTCCAAACAAACAGAGGCATTACCAAACGCCCGAACATCCTTCACTTCGGGCCGAAACAAGCCGGGGAGTATAGAAATCCAGGAGAAACACGGTCAAGCTGTGGTACCGGTGTTCCAAAAATGTCTGGAATGCTCGAATCATCTGCAGAAAAGCCGCTGAAAAGCCCTTAATCCTGAATAGCGTGCCCGCTCGTTGCCAATTCCCTGCTGGACAACACGTCATGAAGGTCTTTCGCGTTCATCAAAAACTGATTTCGAATCCACTTCGAGACATCCCGGCCGCAGTGGATTCGCAGCTGGAATCTCAGATTCGGAATGTGCCAGCGGGGGATGTGGCGATCACCGTCGGCAGTCGGGGAATCAGTAATCTCGCCGAGATTATTCGAGCCTGCGGCGACTGGCTGCGAAGAAAAGGGGCCCGCCCCTTTATTGTCCCGGCGATGGGCTCACACAACGGAGCGACGGCCGAAGGCCAGCGGGCCATGGTCGAATCGCTCGGCGTGACCGAAGAAGCAATGGGCATGCCGATTCGCAGCAGTATGGATGTCGTCGAAATTGGACGAGTCCGCACAGGTCCGGTCTTCATGGACCGTCATTGCCACGAAGCTGCCGGTGTACTGGTCGTCAATCGAATCAAGCTGCACACCTGTTTCGCCGGACCGATTCAGAGCGGACTGACGAAGATGATGGTGGTCGGTATGGGCAAGATTCGGTCAGCCCAGACATTTCACTCCGCCCGGCCCGCCGCAATGAAAGACATGCTTCTGGAAATGGGGCAGTTCGTTCTCGATTCCGGCAGGATCCTTGGCGGACTCGGAATCCTGGAAGATGGTTATGACCAGACCGCCGAACTGCATGCTCTTGCTCCTGGTGATATTCTTCGCAGAGAAGCCGAATTGCTGGAACACCATCGAACGTACTTCCCGCGTTTGCCCGTTGATGACCTGAACGTGCTGATCGTGCGAACCATCGGAAAGACCTACAGCGGCACTGGCATGGATACGAATGTGATTGGGCGGCGCGGAATTCATGACTTTGAGGATCTGACGTCTCCTCGCATTCGAGTGATCGCCGCTCTGGAGCTGTCTGCGTCTTCTCAGGGGAATGCTCTGGGTGTCGGAAATGCCGACTTCATCACGCAGCGTCTTCGCGATTCGATCGATGAACACAAGACGCTGATTAACACACTGACGACCGGTGATATGGATCGTGCCAAGATCCCGGCGACGCTCAAGAATGACCAGACCGTCATTCAGGTGGTTGAGGATCGCTATGGTTCCCACCGATGGATGTTCATTCCCAACACACTGCACCTTGACACCTTGTTCGTCTCGGCTGATCTGAAACCAGAACTGGAATCACATCCTCTGTGTTCGATCGATCCTGAGCCAGTTGATGTGACATTCAACGATGGAAAACTCAGCCTGGAATTTTGAGAGTCAACAAGAGACTCAAGCCGCGCCATGCAATGCCGAAGTAAGTAGGACAACCCGCTGAATGCTGGTGGCGCCGCAACATGTCAGTAGAATGCCGTGTGGCAGGCGAGCATTCAGTCATTCCACAACTCCAGACAAAGCAGACCCAATGATTTCGAGTGTCATGACGTTCGGCCGTGTGTCCGTTTTCCTCTGCGCTGTGTTCTTCACGGCCACGTGCGGTGCGGAGGACTTTCGAATCCTCTCCTGGAACGTTGAGAGCAATCGTCCCGGCCAGGATGCTGTGAGTGATCCTGCGACGATCGCCGCAGAGCTGAAGGAACTGGCCCACGGTGCAGAAACGAAATTCGGCATTCTGGTCCTGAGCGAATGTGCTCCGGATTCGATGGAAGCGTTTCGAGCCGCCGCGGCGGAAGGCCTTGGAAATCCGGTTGATTATGTCTCGTCTGCCAGTGGCGGGTTTGCTGATTCTGACAGCCTCATGTTGCTGGTGGACACAACTCAGTTTGAAATCGTCGACGCGATGGAACTTCATCGCTTCGGCGGGATCAAGGGAAACTTCAACAATCCCGCAGACGCGTCCGATCCAGGGGCTCTTCGAGCACGGTCGCCTCTGGCGGTTCGACTTTTGAGCAAGTCTCGAAATGCCACGTTTTGGGTGATCGCCAATCACCTCGCGCGAGGAGAAGCGGACCTTCGAACAGAACAGGCCAAAATGCTGCGAAAGTGGGCCGACACCAACAAGGAGCCTGTGATTACGGCAGGGGATTTTAATTTCGACTACGAGTTTAAGACGCAAAAGGGAAATGCGGGCTTCGATGCAATGATGGAAGGCGGAACCTGGCAGTGGCTCAAGCCGGATCCCCTCATCGATTCCAACTGGTCCGACGATCGACGAGTCACCGACCGGCGAGTCGATCGGTATCCCGACTCCATCCTTGACTTCGTCTTCGTGGCGAACGAAGCCAAGTCATGGAACGGAACCTCAAGAGTCGTCGTACGCCCCAACGATTTTCCGGATACCGAAAAGACCAGTGACCACCGACCACTGATTACTGGGTTCTCTGTGAAGTAGATCACTCAGGCTCGTTTGAAAGTTCCAGCTTGCCAGGGAAGACAACCGCTTCTGAGATGACGTCATAATCACCTGCAGCCAGCGCGGAATAATCAAAAGTGATGTTGTCGGCAGTGGTGATGGCTCGTGTGTCGTTCAGTCGAATGAGTTCGATGCGTCCCAAAGCCTGTGCTTCTCCGTTGTCTTTCCTTGCCACCACAACACCCGTGGCATCAAACGCAATGCTGGTGAATCCTTCAGGCAGTGCGGAGATGCCAGCGATTGGGAACTCTTTACCGGCGAGCTTGATGCCAACGCGTCGATCGGACAAAACCTCGAAAACGCCGCAGCGAGTCGCGATGTTATTTTCAAGGCGAAACATGGACAGTCCGGTGGTGTCCTGGATCGCGGCGTGTTGCCGGCAGCCGGTGACCATCAGAGGGCCAGGAGTAAAGTCGGTCAGAATCTGGTTGATGCTCGACGCATCCGGGCCACCCGGAAAATGGAGTTCGCGTTGTCGTCGAAAGCCGGGAGTGCCAACATTCTCCGGCACCGAAGTTTCACCAATGAAGATAGCCGGCTCTGGTGAAACATCCCTGGAAAAGCCAGTTTCAATAATGGAATCCTTTGGTGCCTCAGCGGTTTGAAGTGACGAGGGCAGCAGGGAATCGAGTGACGGAGACAGCAGTTTCTTCTGCTGAAGAATTCCCTGAACCTCAATCTTCGAAAGGCTTTCAAAGGACTCTGCCCAGCCTTGCACAACTTCATCAGGAGCATCCGGGAATTCTCGACGAATCAGCTCGCAAGCCTCGTCCCGCGAAACGCCTTCCGGTTCAGATGGCGTGAATGCGAATTCGTGACCTTGCTCAGACGACGGAACATCCGATGGGGTATTTGGCACGGGTTCCGAGTCGTCGTGGAACTCGCCAGAGTTCCCTTCATCAGCCAGCGTTGCGGGATCTCTGGTGAGATCCGCTACAACATCATGCGCATCACGCGTGTTTGGAGAGAACTGCGGGCTTGTATCCTGAGCTGTTTCGTCCTGCAGGAGCTGTCCTGAAAACGGAGGAGACTTCGGGCCCGGCGTGATGCCTCGCCCGGCAAGCACGCCAAGGGCGGAAAGAGAAAGCACAAGGCAACTCAGAAGCAAACCGCGAAACATCTCGACATCCCTGTTCGATCGCAAAATTCGCTGTTTTCCTTCAGCGACTTAGCCAGAAATAGCAGTTTTCCGCAAACCAGTCCATAGAGGTCGAGGGAAGTCTGCAGGTCGATTGTTTGTTTTGTGCGAAGACGCGGTCCGATATTCCGGGATTTCGAGCGCCGTCACAGCCCTCGAGTGCCTGGAAGGCGATCTTGAGGCATCTCGAAAAACCTGCAAAACTCCATCGCTGTCAGAGATTGCCATCGCGCTTTCCGGAGCCATTCGAGTGTCATGGACGACACATACGACTGACGAACATGTTTCACCCGGGGAGCGGTGCGTCCGGAATCTGGTGCCATTGCTGGGTGTTTTGCTTCTCACCGGATGCCTCTCTTCTCCGCCCAAAGCAGCAAATGGCGGTGCCAGCTCAATTCAGGTGTCTGATACGCAGCGTGATCCGCTGTGGGAGCGTGCGGTCGTAGTGCTCAACCGAAATCACTTCCAGATTGCTCGCGAAAGCAAACTGGAAGGGGTGATTGAAACAAGCTACCGAGCAGGCTCAAGTCTGCTGGAGCCATGGCACCCGGATTCTGTCGGGCTCGAAAACCGGATGGAAAGCACGCTGCAGTCGATTCGTCGAAAGGTGACCGTCTCGATGCAGTCGAACGGATCAGGAACCATGCTGGTCAATGTTCGAGTCGACAAAGAAATTGAAGATCTGCCTGGCATCGCAGCCAATTATGAAGGCGGCGCGACATTCAATGAAGCACAGCCGCTGAATCGAGATCTGAGCCAGGTCGTGGGACAGTCGGGACCATCACGGTGGTTGTCGATTGGTCGCGATCCTCTGCTCGAGAACAAGATTCTGAGCGAGATTCAGGGTGCGTGGATCCCTTAGCAGCCTGTTGAAAAATGGCCAGGAGGGCAAGGCTTCTGCCGAGCCGCTGATGATTTGCAGGCCCCTGATCTGGCAGGGAGCAAAAGGATAGGCGACCAAATTCGGTGTGCACCGTAGTCAAGTGAGATGACTGCTGGCTAAACTGCGGATCCTTCCTCAGTCAGACCGCCCGCATTCTCCGAGGTCTCCGATGGCTGTTCACTCCCGCCTGACTCCTCTTCTTCCCTGCGCTTCGCTACTCGCGCGGAGGGACATGCTGTCGATTTCCGGAGTTGCCGTTGCCGGTGCCCTCGCGCCGCTGGGGTTCGCCGAAGACACAGCGGCCGGTGAACAGAAAAAGGCAGACTCCGTCATCTTTCTCTGGATGGGTGGTGGCGTCACACATTTGGAGTCCTTTGATCCCAAGCCACAGGCACCGGAAGAAATTCGAGGAACGCTCAAGGCCATTTCCACGACGCTGCCCGGCGTGTTCTTCGGTGAGCCGATGGCAAAGCTCGCGCGACTTGCCGAAGATCTGTGCGTTGTCCGCAGCTTTTCTCACGACAGCAATGATCACCTGTTGAGCCAGGTCTATACTCTGACCGGACGCAAAGTGACGATGGCTCAGTTGTATGACGAGCCGAACATTGGGTCTGTTGTCTCCAAACTTCAGGGGCCGCGAAACGGACTTCCGGGTTACATCGCCGTCCCCGGGATTACTCGCCCAGGTCCTCCGCCGTATAACTTTTTCGTCGGAGGCTGGCTGGGAAATGCGTACGCTCCGTTCTGCACGGGCGGCGTTCCGGATCAGCCGGATTTCACCATCGGAGAAAAATCGCCTAACCCAAGCCCGATTGCCCATGAAGATCTGACGCCCAAAGACCTTCGCATTCTTGACGGGCTCAGCGAGTCTCGACTGTCCAGCCGGATGGAACTTCAGCGAACGCTCTCCACGGCAGCTCGAAGACTTGAGAAAGATGTGGCACAGCAGGCTCGTGATGGCCACATTGAGAATGCTCTCCGACTGCTGACTTCCGATGCCGTTCGATCCGCATTTGATCTCAGCCGCGAACGACCTGAGACAGTCGAACAGTACGGACAAACAAAGATCGGCCAGCGCTGTCTTCTGGCACGACGTCTTGTCGAATCAGGGGCGAGGTTCGTGATGGTGGATTATGGATACGACCCGGATTACGGAAACCTATGGGACAACCACAACGCGCCTGGCCAGAACTTTCCGCATGTCTCAGAACTGTGCATGCGTGGCTATCACCTGGCAGGAACGGACCGAGCCTGTGGGGCGTTGATTTCGGACTTGAAGGAACGAGGGCTTATGGATCGGACGCTTGTTGTTTTCCTCACCGAGTTCGGCCGGACTCCACGGATCAATACTCTTGGAGGGCGTGATCACTGGGGAACATGCGGCTCGATGTTCTTCGCGGGCGGAGGAGCAAAGGGAGGCCAGGTCATTGGAGGCTCCGACGACCAGGGCGCGTGGCCGACGAGCAATCCGGTTGGTCCGGCGGACATCGCTGCGACGATCTACCAGGCCCTGGGAATTTCACAGGAGATTCGCATTCCCGATCAGCTCGGCCGGCCTCATCCGGTTCTGGACCATGGTCAGCCAATTGCCGGTGTGTTGTAACACAGTCAGGATCTCAGCAGCCCAGGAATTGGTGCGGCGGCGGACAGCTGCTGCGTAAGTTCTCGCGGGGCATTCGGCACCAGTCGCAGTTGTCCGACATCAAAGAGACTGTGCAGAATTGTGGCGATCAGATTGGGGATGCGCTGGGGAGAACTTGCTGGTTCACCGGCATCACGACTGGATTCTCCGATGACCTGCCCCATGTTCAGCCCGCCACCGGTCAGCAGTAACGGAGCCAGCCCGCCCCAGTGGTCGCGTCCTCCGTTGGCATTGATGCGCGGAGTACGTCCCATTTCGCCACACGCAACGAGCAGAATCTTGTCCTGAAGTCCTCGAGCCCAAAGGTCTTCAATGAATGCGGAAAGAGCATGATCGAGCGGTGCGCCCATATAACGCATGCCTTCCTCGACGCCCGCGTTATTGACGTCTGCATGCATGTCCCACACGAAGTTCGTGGTGACTGTGACGAAGCCACAACCAGATTCGCAGAGTCGTCGAGCCAGCAACAGCAGCTTTCCAAGGCTCTGCACGTTATCCACATAGTTCTGGTGATTGTTCCAGCGGCGATCAATGGCGTCCGGGGTCAGCAGCGGAAACGTGTCGTATCGCTGAAGTGTCTTCGCGTCTTCTTTGCTGAGATCAAATGCTGAGGCGGCACCGCCGATAATGGTCTCAAAGGCCTGCTGCTGCACACGGTCAAGGCCCGTCAACAATCCGCCCTGTTCCGCATTGCGTCGGATCGTATCCAGCTTCTGAAGCAGGAATCGGCGATCGTCCAGACGATTCCGGTCGACGTGAAGTTTCATGTTGTCCTGGGCTTCACCTTCTGCACCGGGGACGAACGGACGAAAACCATTCCCCAGTTTTCCGGCTGAAGTGAAGTCGCCGAAATTCTTGACCGCCGGCTGAGCAGTTGGAATGACGGACTGAGGAAACAACGCCACGTTGGTGGGGAATCCTGAGCCCGGGCGATTCGTGCCAGCGACCCGTGCATAGAGAGAACCAAGATTGGCGTTCAGCGTGTCACGACAAACGATGGGCTTAATATCGTGATTGCCATCACCTGTGACGAAGGATCGAACAATTGACAATTTGTCGCTGAGTCCTGCGAGCTTTGGAAATGCAGACCCAAAGGTGATGCCTGGTGTTCGAGTCTGAATCTCTCCGTTGGCACTTTGAATTCCCACCGGAGCGGTCATCTTGGGATCAAAAGTTTCTGTCTGGCTGGGACCGCCGTGGAGAAACAGAAAGATGACCGAACGATCCCGGAGCACCGACTGACTGGCCACCGAGGCCGCGGCATTGGCGGCCAGCAGATTCCCGATCGTCAGCCCGCCAAGCGAAAGCTGACCGGCCTGCAGGAACGTACGTCGTCCCACACGAGAGTTGTAATCCCATAAAGAAAGCATGGGGCGGCTCCAGTCAGGACGCGCTGCACAGGGCAGTGGAAGGTGGGAAAATTCGCGGGACTGGAAGTGTGACAAAACTCCCGCTCAATCGCAAATCTTTTGCGCGAAGCACTGGAAACCGAACGACAGAAGACAATGCCACCAAAGAACTTCCAGCGTAAGGTGCCATGCACCTGCGAGCACAAGGTGCCATGCACCTGTAGTGCACCTGAAACACGGAATCGCACGCCGGGTAGCTTGCGCATCCGGCTTGATGTGTTGTCAAATGGGGCGGTCTGTTGATTTGCGGCAACACAAGAATGGGCAGTGAGCAAAAGATAGCGACCTGCGCGAAGTGTTGCCGTTCGTCATCCTGCAAACTTCGCAGTCAACGTATTCTTCCTGAGACTCGCGGTTGCCGCGGGATATGTTTCTTATCCAGCCGGATCTCCGCCTGCTTTCAGGACAGAAAACGGGAATGGAGAAGCTTTCTCTTTGAGTCCGGTTGTTCGGTATGGGTAAGGTGAACCGAGCACGATTTCGTGTGAGCTTCTGGCTGTTTGGACACGGCGGGGCTTAAGAGAGTCTGCAATTGGAGCAATGAAATGCGTTGGCGAACTTGGCTGGCAGCAGTGGCAGTGCTCACTGTGACGGGAGGCACCGTCCAGGCGGGTTTGTGTGGAATCGCGTCGTATCCGTGTTACCCGGTTGTCGCGTGTCCCCAGCAGACATGCTACACGACCTGCAAGGTTGCAACCGAAACCTGCTATCGTACTGTCTGTGAGACGGTGTACGAACCACAGGAATACACTTCAACGCGAACGGTGTATGAGAACGTCTACGAAAACCTGGAACAAACCTGTTATCGAACGGTCACAGAGACCGCGTACCGTGAAGAGCAGTACACGGTTTGCAAGCCAGTGACAGAGACCGCCGTTCGGCAGGAAGTGTATTGCGTTCAAAAGCCTGTCGTGGAAACTCGATACCAGTCCTGCAATTACACGGTTCAGCGGCCTGTCTGGGAAGATCGTGTCCGCGAATGTCGTTACACCGTTCAGCAGCCTGTCTGCGAGACGATTCAGCGTGAATGTCGCCAGACGGTCATGAAGTGCGTCTCAGAAACGATCAATCAGGAACGCTGCTACACCGTGATGCGTCCAGAAACTCGCACTCGCTGCGTTCAGCGGAATGTCGGTCGCTGGGTCACACAGACTCAGTGCATTCCCGGCCCTGTGATGCGGCGAGTTGTTCCGGGCCCGTGTGGTCCTCAGGTGTGCAACGTGCAGTGCCCACCACGTCAGGTCTGTCGACGAGTTTGGTGCCCTCAGGTTGTTCAGGAGCAGATTCCTTACACCGTGATGGTTCCTCAGGTTGTGAAGCAGACATGCCCGGTTCAGGTCACTCGCTACGTCCCGGAAGTCGTCGTCAAGAATATTCCAGTGACCGTCACACGAATGGTCTGCAAAGAAATGGTGCAGAAGGTTCCATACCGAGTCTGCCGAATGGAATGCGAAACTCGGACGCAGCAGATTCCTTATCAGGTCTGCCGAATGGTGACAGAACAGAAGACTCGTGAGATTCCTTACTCTGTCTGCAAGATGGTCAGTGAAACGTGCACTCGCAAAGTGCCCTACTGTGTCACTCGCCAGGTGCCTTACACGTCAACTCGCCGAGTTTGCAAGCTGGTACCTCGTGAGGTTCAGCAGACGTGCACTCGAATGGTGGCTCGCCAGGTGATGAAGCAGGTCCCGTACACTCGCTGCATCGTGGTTCCGGAAACAACCTGCTGCACGTCGCTGTGTGCCCCAGGCATTGGTTCCAGCTGTGCCTCCGGTGACTGTGCCGGAACAAGCGTTGATGCTGCCAAGCCAGCTGAGCCCCAGCCAGAAGCTGGGCAGAATCTGAAGTAGGCCGTCCGCGAAATTCACTGAGTTTGCCAATCCAAAACGCTCGGCACTCCGCCGGGCGTTTTCTATTTCCGGCCAGTGGGGGGAAATCGTTCATTGAGCGGCGGACGTGATTCAGGTCTTTAGTGGTCTCAGGAAAATCACACGGAATCAGGGATTCGGCGAAGTTGCATTTGTCGCGGCATTCCGCAGAACTCACACTTCCCACCCAGTGTCTTTGACACGTTCGCTGAATTCTCTGTTCCATCGAAATTTGAGCCACGTATGTCTGTGTTTCGACCTGCCATTGATCGGATGGCTGGCTATGCGCCTGGTGAACAGCCTCAGGAAACGGGCTGGGTGAAGCTGAATACCAACGAAAATCCGTATCCACCGTCGCCGCGCGTGATTGATGCGATCCGTCGCACGGCGGAGGGTCGGCTGAACATTTACCCGGACCCGCATGCAACCGCATTCCGACGGACGGCAGCGGCGCTCTTCAATGTCGACCCGGAGTGGATTCTGCCCGCGAATGGCAGCGACGAAAATCTGACCATCATTACACGGTCGTTCTGTGATGCCGGCCAGTCGGTTGGATATCCCTATCCCAGTTATGTTTTGTATGAATCGCTGGCGCAGATTCAGGACTGCGGTGTCATCCGTCTGCGACTCAATTCCCAGTGGCAATGGGACAAATCAGCCGCCGCCGAGTTGCGACGATCTCTGCGAGTCTTCTATGTCCCGAATCCCAACTCGCCGACCGGTACTCTGTGGTCGCCCGATCAGCTGACGGAACTTCTGCCCGATAAGGGAGTGCTCGTACTTGATGAAGCTTACGGTGATTTTTGCTCGAAGCCTCATCGTGGCGAACTGCTGAAGGATTCTCGCTTTGACAACCGTCTGGTGGTGACACGGACATTCAGCAAATCATACAGTCTTGCAGGCATTCGTTTCGGCTTTGCGATCGCTCATCCGTCGCTGATTGACGGCATGCGCAAGGTGAAGGACAGCTACAACTGCGATGCCATTTCCATTGCCGCCGCGACGGCAGCTCTTGAAGATCAGGCGTGGATGGAAGCGAATCGCCAGAAGATCCTTGCGACTCGCGAACGGTTGGCAGCTGCACTTGGCGGATTGGGCTTCAATGTCCATCCAAGCCAGGCGAATTTTGTCTGGGTGACTCACCCGACGAGTCGCCACCGTGAGATTTATGAACAGCTGAAAGAACGCCGAATCCTAATTCGCTACATGAGATTCCCGGATGGAAATCCCGATGGTTCGATGCTCGACGGACTTCGCATCACGATTGGAACGGACTCGGAAATCGATCGCGTGCTTGAAGTTCTGCCGGACGTGATTGCTCACGCCACATCGGACGTGACGTAGCCTCGCCACGCTGTGAAGGAATCTGTAGTGGATCTCGCCAGAGATCTCATGACTTTCGTAGATGATGGGAACTCTGGCGAGTTCCACTACAGTCAGGCCTTCTCTCCGGACATGGCTGGCGATTGTTACCAGTGCGGAACGGATACAGAGGCAGATCGTGCTTGCAGAAGGGAAGTCCTCAATGTCTGTGTTTGCCGGACTGACATTTGACAACCGATTTACTCGGGAACTGCCGGCTGATCCGGATGTGTCGAATCGCCGTCGGCCCGTGCGCGGAGCATGTTATTCAAGGGTCCGGCCAACTCCGGTGGCATCGCCGAAGCTGATTGGCTGGTCATCGGACATGGCAGTTCGGCTGAGCCTTCCTTCGGTTCCCGGCAGTCACGCTGACGAACTCGCAAGTGTCCTTGGCGGCAACGTGGTTGTGGAGGGAATGGACCCGTTTGCGATGTGTTATGGCGGGCATCAGTTTGGCAACTGGGCCGGGCAGCTGGGAGACGGTCGAGCGATCAATCTGGGGGAAATTCGCAACTCAGCCGGTGAGTACTGGATGCTGCAGCTCAAGGGAGCAGGCCCGACGCCCTATTCCCGGACCGCTGACGGACTTGCTGTGCTTCGTTCTTCCGTGCGTGAGTTTCTTTGCAGTGAAGCGATGTACTGGCTGGGAGTCCCGACGACACGAGCACTGAGTCTGGTCACGACGGGCGAGCGCGTTGTCCGCGACATGTTCTATGACGGTAATCCTCAGAGGGAACCCGGTGCTGTCGTCTGTCGAGTCGCTCCTTCGTTCACGCGGTTCGGCAATTTTCAGATCCTCACGGCACGAGGCGAGCTTGAGATTCTGAACAAGCTCATCGATCACACGATTGTCCATGATTTTCAGTGGGCGAGTCCCTCTTCGCCCGAAACTCGAACACGCTGGTTTCATGAAGTGTGTCGACGCACCGCCGACATGATCGTGCACTGGATGCGAGTCGGATTTGTCCATGGCGTCATGAACACCGATAACATGTCGATTCTGGGACTGACGATTGACTACGGCCCCTATGGCTGGCTTGAGAACTACGACCCTGACTGGACGCCAAACACGACGGATGCCTCAGGTCGTCGATACGCGTTCGCTCAACAGCCGCAGATTGCTCTGTGGAATCTGATTCAACTGGCCAACGCGCTGGCCCCGGTGTTTCCGGGTGTCGAACCGCTTCAGGCCGGAATCGATCTCTATACCTCGCACTTCAACGCAGAAGTGGCTGCCATGATGAATGCGAAACTGGGGCTTCCGGCGGACATACCGGTCGAGTTTTCCGAGCTCTCAGGCAAGCTGTTGGAAATCATGAGCAGCATCGAAACTGACATGACCATTTTCTATCGAGTCCTCGGAAACGTTCCGCTGACGGTATCAGGCAGTGAGCCGCCGTCAAATGCAATGAACGATGTTGTTCAGGAACTTGGTGTTTCGTGGTATCGCCCGGATCAAGCGACCGAATCCTATCAGCAGACTCTTAAAGAATGGCTGCTGGAATACCGCAAGGCACTCCAGTCGCTGCGAATTTCGGATGAAGACCGCCAAGCTTCGATGGCACGCGTGAACCCGAAGTTTGTTCTGCGAAATTACCTGGCACAACTTGCCATCGACCGCGCAGAACAGGGAGACAATGGCCTGATTGAGGAACTGCTTCAGGTTCTTCAAAAGCCCTACGACGAACAGACGGAAAAAGATCACCTTGCTCAAAAGCGTCCGGACTGGGCGAGACACAGAGCGGGCTGTTCAATGTTGTCCTGCAGCTCCTGATTCATCGAAAGAGCTGCACGATATAGAACCATGCTGCTTCGGGGTGTGGGTTACATGCCAAGCCGTCGTCGAAGGATTTCATCGTGGTGACGAATATGGCCCGCCAGAATCCAGGCGAGTGCTCGAACTGAGATTCTGCTGTTGCTGGCCGTGCCCGTTCGTAGCCATGCCTCGGGAGCCAGGTTCTGCAGAAAGAGGATGTTGACTTTTCGAGTATGCTCGAACATCTCAACGATATCCGCCAGCGGGGCCGGATGCTCCTCTGATGCCACCGAGTAATGATTCTCGTCGAAGCCCGGCAGTGGCGTCTGATCGCCTCTGCCGATTCGATGGAGCCGATGCCCAAAGATCCGTTCACCGTCAAGCAGATGATCCAGAACCTGGCGAATGTTCCAGCTGTACGGAGCGTGAACCAGCGTCGCTGAACTTTCGGGAATGGAACGCCAGAGCTGGACAACGTCTGTTAGCTGCTGCTTCAGCACCGGGAGAATCTCCGTTTCCGGAACCTTCGCAACATATCCGGCATAGAATTCCGCATACTCATCACTGCCCGGTCGCATCTGTGTACCTTCCCAGGAATCAATCTGTCATCAAGAGGCCCGGATGATGGGGGCACCAACCGATGAAGTCAAACCGTCAGCAGCGACATGATCCTCAAGGGCCGCAGCCGCGGTCATTTGTAGGTGCCGACTGCCGGGCGGCACTTTGCCGCGACACCGATCCTCAAGCGGGTGAGCGAGCCCCTTTTCGAGCCGTATTTCAAAACGGAAAGCCGAGGTTCCCGCCGAATCGCATTGGTGAACAGGGTGGCCGTTTTGAGTCGACGGTCTAAAACGTCCATTGAGTTTTGTCTTTGCAGACGAATTACTGGGATTGCTGCTGAAAGGAACATCCGATGAATCGTGTTCGCCTCCTGATTGCCTGTCTGCTGGTGCACTGCAGTGTCAGCTTCGGTGAGGATTTCACGCAGTTTCGCGGAAACCAGGGGAACGGCGTTGCTGAAAAGACGGAGCTTCCCGAGACGTGGTCCGGCGAAACAGGACTTCGATGGAAAATCGCCAGCCCCGGCGCTGGCTGGTCGCAGCCTGTGATCTGGAAGGACCGTGTTTACCTGACCGGAGCTGTGTCGGAGGAGGATATTCGACCGGCCAACTTTGCGGATGGCGTGAAGTCACCTCAGAGTATGGGAGTCTCGCTCTTTGCAAAAGCACCTGATGTCGCCATCCAGTGGAAGTTGTTCTGCCTTGATCTCGCAACCGGCAAACAAATTTGGGAGCAGACCATTGTGGAGGGGAAGCCGAAGTTCCCTATTCACCCATCGAACTCGTGGGCGACCGAAACACCAACAGTGGACAACGATGGCATTTGCGTTCTCTTCGGCGCCAGTGGCGTTGTGGCTGGTGTCTCGCACGAGGGAAGCGTCCGGTGGACGAAAGAGGTTGGCGTCTTCAAGACCTCCAACAGCTTCGGGACCGGCAGTTCACTGGCTTCTCACGAAGGTCTTGTCTACGTCCAGAATTTCAACGAAGAATCTGCCATCGTGTCTGCGTTCGACATATCGAACGGCGATGAGAAGTGGAAGTACCAGCGTCCGGAGACTGTCACCTCCTGGAGCTCGCCACTGATCTGGAAGAATCGCTCACGCTCAGAACTGGTAGTCTCGGGCGGTGAGCAGCTGGAAAGTCTCGACCCGGCAACCGGCGAAGTGCTGTGGACACTGCGTAACGTCAAAGCGGCAACTGCATGTTCGCCATGCTGCGACGAAGCTCAGTTGTACTTTGGCGGCAGTGATCCATTTTCGAAGGGGCCCTTGTTTGCGTTGAAGGCTGGAGCCAAAGGAGATGTGGCTCCGGAGAAGAAGAATGGTCCGTTCAGTGAGTGCGCGTGGCTGCAGGAACGCCAGGCTCCGGGCATGTCGTCTCCGGTCTCGACGGGCGAATTTGTTTACGCGATTGAGAACAATATTCTGAAGTGCTTCCGAGCTGCGGACGGGGAACGTCTGTATCAAACTCGTCTGCCTGGGCTGGATCTTGTCGCCGCCTGTCCCATCCTTGTTGGGTCGAATCTGTTCATCATTGACGAAAATGGCAAGTCATTGACCGTGAAGACTGGGCCCGAGTTTGCGGTAGTGGGCAAAGGCGAAATCGGCGAGACCGTCTGGGCAACGCCAGCGCTGGCCAACGGTGCCCTGATCATTCGAGGCGTGAATTCGGTCTTCTGTGTCCCGACGAAGGATTAGAAACGGCTGGGGCGGCGATTGACGGGGTACGGAACGCGGGTGTGGTGCAGGAACTCTGGCGAGTTCCACTACTTGACCGGGAACTCTGGTGAGTTCCACTACGGATGAGTTTGGAGTTGTGATCTTCTGGACTTCCGAGATGGTCGTTCTGAGCGGCTGAAAGTTGTTGCGGCTTCCGCTATCCTCCTTTGCAGGTTGACGTTCACTTCGTCAGGGGAGGGGCTGGGATCATGTCTCACGGTGAGACGACGGCATGTTATGTGGGTAGTTTTGACCCGATGACACTGGGGCATCTCGACATTATTCGTCGTGCCTCCAGGATCTTCAGTCACGTGACCGTTGGGATCGGAATTAATCCCGACAAGAACTCATTGTTTACTCCGGCAGAGCGAGTGGAGCTGTGTGCGGCTTCTGTCTCCGACCTTCCGAATGTGGAAGTCAGGACATTCGATGGCCTCGCCGTTGAGTTTGTGCGCCAATGTGGCAGCCGGATCCTTCTGCGCGGGGTGAGGACTCTTTCGGACATCGAAGCGGAGTTTTCGATGACGCTGACAAATCGAGTCCTGGACGAAGAGATTGAATCCGTCTTCCTGATGTCGGCGGAGCGATTTGCCCATATTTCCAGTTCGTTGATCAAGCAGATCGCGAAAATGGCGCGAGAAGGGGTTCGCGAACGATTGAAGGATTTCGTTCCGGTCCCCATCATCGAACCACTCATTCGTCGACTCAACGAGTAATTCATCACAAACCCGCCCGGAAGCGATGATGGTTCGCATCACGGTCGGAGCAGGAAAAAGATCCTTTCGGAGAATCCAGATGGTCAAGACCGCCTCAACGATGTTGCCGCTCGGCACAGAAGCACCGGAGTTTTCGCTCCCGAATGTGGATGGCAAAATCGTCACTCGTTCACAGTTCGCCGGAAAGCCATTGGTGGTGGTTTTCATGTGCAACCACTGTCCGTTCGTTGTCCATATTCGTTCGACACTTGCAGCGTTCGCCAAAGAGTATGCTGCGAAAGGTGTCGCGGTTGTGGGTATCAGCAGCAACTACACGGGGACTCATCCTCAGGACGGCCCGGAGCAGATGAAGAAGGAAGCTGTCGACGCCGGTTATGCATTCCCGTATCTGTATGATGAAACGCAGGCGGTTGCACGAGCCTACAAGGCAGCGTGTACGCCGGACATTTATCTCTTCGATGCGGACCATTCACTGGTGTATCGCGGACAGTTTGATTCCAGCCGTCCAGGCAATGGGCAGCCAGTCACCGGCGCTGATCTGCGAAGTGCGTGCGATGCTGTACTGGCTGGAAAGACGGTCGCTGGTGATCAGCGTCCGAGTATTGGCTGTAACATCAAGTGGATTCCGGGGAAAGAACCGGAATACTTCACTGGTATTGCCGCCGGCTGATGTCGCTCAGGCAGCGTTGCTGGTTTGAAGAAAGTTTCAACCGGCGGCGAGTGCTGGTAACTGTGTCATTGAGTGTTTTCAAGGTCGTTCAGAAAGACAACCAACATGTCGTCCGAAATGTCTGCCGGTTTGAAGCTGCTGCATGAATTGCTTTTGAAGCTGGCGGAAGCGGAAGGGGCTATGGCCGAAGGCCCGCGTCTGATCGGAGTTGCTGAACGCCAGGTGACACTGGGTGAGCAGCAGATTGAAGCTCAAAAGCAGACCATCAAAGAAGTCCGAAAGGCTGCCGATGATTTCAACCTGAAGCTCAAGACCAAAGAAGGCGAGATTCTGAAGCTTCAGGGACAGCTCAATACGGCCACTTCCAACAAAGAATATGACATCATCAAAGGGCAGATCGAAACCGGCAAGAAGGATCGCGGGGAGATCGAAGAACAGGGGCTGATGGGTCTGGAAGCTGTCGACCAGGCTCAGAAGAAACTCAAGGAACTGGAAGCGGATCTGCAGAAACGCAAACAGCAGGTTCAATCGGTAAGAGCGAACTTCGAAGCCGAAAAACCGAAGCTTGAAGGGAATATTTCTGCCCTCCAGTCTCAGATCGCGGAGTGCGAGAAGATCATTCCTGCGTCCGACCATGCCACATGGAAACGGCTGCGAGTTGCACACAGCGCCGCTGCACTGGCACCTCTTGATGGTGACTTTTGCTCCGCGTGCAGCAACCGAGTCACGACTCAGGACCAGGTTCGAATCCGAACCAATAACCTTGTGATCTGTCGCGGCTGCGGACGAATCCTTTATCAGGCTTAGCCTGCTGCAAATTGGCGAAATGCCTGGTTTTTCGGGGCCAAACTGCCAGGATTCGGCTTTAGAAACCGAATCGACTCTGTGCTCACGGCTGAATCGCAGAATCAAGGACCCGCCCATGCCTTCCCACTTCTTTCGTGGCGTCTTTTCCTCCCGAGCCTTCAGGACGATTGCTCTTCTGCTGGTGTGGTCTTGCAGGACCTCAGAAAGCAGCGGTCAGGAAGTTCGTCCCGAAGCATTATTGCCGCGTTCAACGGTCGCCTACATTGCGATGGACGCTCCGCCCGCGGTGGTGGCGAGTGTTCTGGATCATCCGGTCAGCAAGCAGATTCAGTCCCTGGACGTCTACCAGAAGGCGACTCAAAGTCAGGGATATCGAAATTTCCTGACAGGTCGAAAGTTCTTCGAACTTCAGATCGGCGCGGAATGGCGTGCTGCTATCGAAGCCCTGGCTGCAAAGGGCATCTACGGTGGATTTGATGCAGAGACGAAAGGCGGCGTTCTGCTGGTTCGAGGCAAAGACGAACAAACCCTGGAGAACTTTCGGACAAAGATCCTGGAGTTAACTCGACTGAATGGCGGCGAGACGCAACCGACTACCGAGTACAAAGGTGTTGCGGTTTACCGGCTTCCAGAAGGCGGCGCGGCGGTTTTCAAAGACTGGCTGATCGTTACCAACAAGGGCGATCTCGGCAAACAGGTCATTGACCGAATCGTTGCGATGCCGGGTGAGAAGCAGGAGTCACTTGCGGACAATCCGGTCTATCAGCAGGCCAGTCAGACTCGTGCTGAATCGCAGGTCTGGTCCTTTGTTGATCTTGGTGCAATTCGAAACAGTGGCGGCGCTCAGAAGGTGTTCGAAGGACAGGCAGAAAATCCACTGGCCGAACTGATCGTGGGCGGGATTCAAAGTGTGTTACAGCATGCTGACTGGGTGACGTCCGACTTGTCCGTCAGCGAACAGGGACTGACATGGAACTTTACATCCCCGCTCGCCGAGGACTGGATTCCCGAGCAGCGTCAGTATTACTTCGGCCCGGCCAATTCCGGATTGGCCCCGGCACTTCCGGAGACAAGCGAAACGCTCCTGACGCTTGCGGCCTATCGAGATGTTTCCGCCATGTGGGTCCGTGCAGGAGATCTTTTCAACGAACAGATGAATGACAAACTGGCGGAAGCCGATGCCGGATTGTCAACGATTTTTGCAGGCAAGGATTTTGGCGAAGAGATCCTTGGTTCATTTGCTCCGGAAATCGGAGTTGTCGTCGTTCGACAGGACTTTGCCACGGTCAAACCAACTCCGTCTCTGCGGCTGCCGGCCTTCGCTCTGGTGCTGAAACTGAGAGATCCGGAAACCATGCGTGCCGAGCTGCGACGCACGTTCCAGAGCGCGATTGGATTCTTCAACATTGTGGGGGCACAGAATGGAAATCCACAGCTTGAAATGGACATGCAGAAAGTCGGCGAGACGGACCTGATTACTTCCAGGTACCTGCCGGAAAAGAAGGACCGCGATTCTGTAACAGCGCCGATCATCTACAACTTCTCGCCTTCTGTCAGTTTTACCGGAGACCGTTTTGTTCTGGCCTCCACAGCACATCTTGCAGAGAAGCTTGGAACGGCACCACTGAAAGACGGAGCGAAGGCTAACACTGCGATGGAACTGCATGCGGATGTTCTTCGAGATGCTCTGATGGACAATCGAGAACAGCTGGTCACTCAGAACATGCTGACCGAAGGAAACTCCCGGGAAGAAGCGGAAGCGGCCATTGGTTTGCTCCTGGAAGTCATGAATAACTTCAAAGGCGCGGGCTTGCATCTGAAGGCAGACAAAGACCGGCTGAGCCTGCAGTTTCGAATTGATACAGATTCCGCGGCTCGATAAACGCAACTCGACGTGAAAAGTAACGTGGCAGTGCGAGCATTTTTGATGGGGAGGCTCGTATGAACTTTGAGATCGATCCGGAATGGGCATGGCGGGAATTTTCACCCGACACGGAGACTCCCTGGAATCTTCGGACAGCTTCGCACCTGTTTCGCCGCCTTGGATTTGGAGCAAACCAGGCAGAGCTCGACGCAGCACTGCAGCGGAAGCCTTCGGAGGTTGTTGATGAACTTCTGAGTCTTCAGGAGCCTGCCGACTTTCAGAAAGAAATGAAGTCGCTTGCTGATTCGGCTCTGGCCACAGGCAATGTGAAACAGTTGTCGGCGTGGTGGGCCTATCGCATGCTGGCGTCACCGTCGCAGGCCCTTGAAAAGACCACGCTGTTCTGGCACGGACACTTTGCGACCAGCGCGGAAAAGGTGACTGAAGGACAGCTGATGCTGACTCAGAATGAACTGCTTCGCCGCTATGCGTTTGGCGACTTCTCGCAGTTGCTGCTGGAGATTTCCCGTGATGCCGCGATGCTGATCTATCTCGATTCGGCGACCAACCGAAAAGCTCACCCGAATGAGAACTACGCGCGGGAAATTATGGAGCTGTTTTGCCTGGGCGAAGGCAATTATTCGGAGACGGACATTCGCGAACTGGCTCGGTGTTTTACCGGCTGGGAGGTACGACGCGGGGAGTTTCGCTTCAATCGATTCCAGCACGATACCGGGACGAAGAACATTCTTGGCAAGTCCGGTGAATTCGGCGGTGAGGATGGTGTCCGGATAGTTCTGGAACAGAAGTCGGCGCCGGAATTTCTGGTGTCGAAACTGATCCGCTACTTCGTGATGGATGAACCCGCGGCATCGCCGGAACTGATTGCTCCGCTGGCAAAAGAGATGCGAGAATCCGGCATGCAGATTCGGCCGGTGCTGCGACGCATTCTGACAAGCCAGCTGTTTTATTCGCCGCTGGCGATTGGTCGAAAAATCAAGTCTCCGGTCGAGATGGCGATCGGGCTGCTCCGTTCGCTGGAAGGCACGACAAACAGTTTTGAGCTGGCCGAATCTCTGCAGCAGCTTGGGCAGGGCTTGTTGTATCCTCCCAGCGTCAAAGGCTGGGACGGAGGACGGACGTGGATCAATTCCTCAACGCTACTGGGCCGGAGCAATCTGGTCCGCGACCTGATCACCCATGAGAAGACTCGATTTGGCCGGACATCGCTGAAACAGTATCTTGCAGGCCGCAAGGTGACTCAGCCGCGAGCCATCATTGATCATCTGGAAGAGCGATTGTTCGCCGTTCAGATTCCGGAAGCCGCAAAAGAACGCATTCAGAAGTTGATGGCACCGTCGACGGACAAAGCAATCATCGAAGGGCTGCATGCACTGTGCACGCTCCCTGAGTTTCAGCTTGCCTGAAAATCTGAAATAGAGGCAATTCATGCACAACTCATCACGACGCAACTTTCTGCGCAACACAGCAGCGGGGACCGCCGTTCTGACGTTTGGAGGCATCGCTCCGAAGGCTCTTCACGCGGCTGCGATGGCACAAAAGAGCGAACGTATCCTTGTCGTCATTGAACTTCAGGGAGGGAACGACGGACTGAATACTGTTGTTCCCTTTGAAGACTCAAAGTACCAGAAGCTTCGCCCCAGGCTGGCTCTGAAAAAGAGTGATGTGCTGTCGATCGGCGAAGGTCTTGGATTTCACAGTTCGCTGCGAGGGTTTGCGGATCTGCTTGAAGCGGGCAATCTGGCTGTCATCCAGGGAGTTGGTTACGACAATCCAAACCGAAGTCATTTTGAGTCGATGGATATCTGGCACACCTGCCAGCGCAAAGAGGAAACTCGAACGGACGGCTGGCTTGGCCGGTACTTTGAGAAGGAATCAGTCGAAGCCGGAACAGACCCCGCCGCTCTCCATCTGGGCGGCGACAAACAGCCCTTTGCTTTGATGTCGCGAACCGTTCGAACCCCATCCATTCGTTCGCTTGAACAGTTTCGGCTGCAGGGGGCCGATGACGCCGATTTTCGCAAAGCCGTTCAGGAACTTGCGAATGCAAAGCGAGGTGCCGGAAACGACCTGCTCGACTTTGTCCAGACCAGCACCAGCTCCGCGATTGCCGCCAGTGAACGGCTCAGCGGAGCTGCCGGCAAGTCGACGTCTTCGGTCGTATGGCCTCAGAGCCCTCTGGCCGATCAGCTGCAGACTGTGGCGAAGTTGATTCGATCCGGTCTGACGACTTCAGTGTACTATGTGACTCTGAACGGCTTCGACACACATTCACAGCAGCCGGACGTTCATGCGGCTCTGCTGCGTCAGCTCTCAGAATCCGTGAAAGCTCTTCTGGACGATGTGAAGGAACAGGGACAGTCGGATCGGGTGGCGGTGATGTGCTTTAGCGAATTCGGTCGACGAGTTGAAGAGAACGCGAGTGATGGCACGGATCACGGAACGGCTGGCCCCATGTTTATTGCCGGGTCAGCGAAGCAGATCAGCGCCGGACTGATTGGTGATCATCCAAAGCTCAGCGACTTGAAAGATGGCGACCTGAAGCACCACACGGACTTTCGCCAGGTGTATGCCGCGGTGATCGAGAAGTGGTTCCAGACACCATCCTCCGAGATCCTGAAGGGGACCTGGAATCCGGTTCCTGTCTTCCGATAAGTCCTTTCGAGAGATCCGGTTTTCGACATGACTAGGACTGTCTGGCTGCTCCTGATTCTGGCGCTGGCGGTGCGAATTGCAGCGGCAGTCGCCGTGGACCAGCACGTTCGTAACGCGGGACGAACCTTTCTGATCGAAGGCGACGCGAACGGCTACTGGGAGCTGGGCCAGAAGATTGCCGGTGGCCAGCCGTATGAAATCCATGTGCCTCCGCGGAAGGTACTCAGGACTCCTGGGTTTCCACTCTTTCTGGCATTGTCGATCAGGCTCTTTGGAAACAGCGTCCTGGCGGCGTCGCTGGCGATGGCGTTTGTCGGAGCGGCCACCTGCTGGCTGACGTGGTTTCTCGCCAGAAGGCTTCTTGACGATCGCATCGCGCTGATTGCACTAACGACAGTGTCTGTTTCACCGCTGCAGATTGGTTCCTGCATTCAGATCCTTTCGGAAGGCCTGTTTTCGTTCTGGGTCCTTGTCAGCCTGGTGGCACTGCAATGTCTCTGGAAGATCGCGAGCACCGATTCTGCAGCTCGGTTTTCTGCCGCAGCGCTGATCACTGGTGTTGTGATTGGGCTTGGAACCCTCGTCCGGCCTGGCTGGTTGTTGTGGGCCGTGTTCTGTCTTCCGGCAATTCTTCTGGCCGACGGAATCACTCGCCGGCGAAAGCTCGCGTTGATGGTCATCATCCCCGCGGGGTGCTGGATGGCACTGGTTCCCTGGGCATGGCGAAACTACGAAGCGACTGGGCATTGGGTGCACACATCGCTGTGGTCTGGGCCAAGTCTTTACGACGGACTTCATCCCGGCGCGACCGGGATCAGCGATATGACATTTGTCGACCAGGACGGTGTGTATCAGCGGCTCAGCGAATACGAGGCGAATGAGCATTACAAGAAACTGGCCGTCCAGTTCGTGCTTCAGAACCCCTGGCGAACACTGGAACTGGCCGTTCTGAAGGCGGGGCGTTACCTGAGCCCGACATTGAACGCTTCCGGGTTTTCTGGCGGTCCACTGGCCCTCCTTTGTGCGTTCTGGTACGCACTTTTCGCACTATTCGTGGGTTTTGGAGCCTGGTCCCTCTGGTCGCGAAAAGCGGTCGTCTTCCTGCTCGCAGGGCCGTTTCTGCAGTTCTTGCTGGTTCATATGGTGTTTGTTGGGTCAATCCGCTATCGTCTGCCCGTGGAATTTCCGCTGTCAATTCTTGCGGCCGCAGGAATTGATTACATCATTCGACGCAAGGTTCTAATCGATCGAACTGCATGAGGCAGACGGTCAGAATCTTTCGATGCTGGTGCATGGACGCATGAGGTTCTTTGCTGTATTTCGCTGGATGATCCTGCTGATCCTGTTCGCACTCGGTGCGGCGGGAGTGGCCGGGCTTTGGCTTTGGTCCAACAGCGACAGTCTCATCCGACAGCAAATTTTGCAAACCTTCGACAAGCGTGCTCCTGATCTCCTGATGCAACTGGAGGGGATTCAGTTTCTGAGCACATCGTCAGTGCGAATCAAAGGAGTCGAGATTCGGGACCGCGAAACTGATAAGCCGCTTGCTCGTATTGAAGAACTGACCGCAGAGATTGATGAAGCGATTCTGGCGGAGCGGCAGCAGGTGCTGCTTCGGAGCCTGCATCTGAAGGGGCTCGATATTCTTCTGGAGCGTACCGCGAACGGTCGGTGGAACTGGCAGGACTACGAATTCGTCAAGGACGAAACGATGCCCTTCATCCCGCCGACTGTCTCCATTGAAAATCTGCGAGCACAGATTCAGATGGACCACGGGGATGATATTCCTCCGGCAAGCCTGCTGCTGACTTCGTCACGGTTTCAGGCAGTGCCTTCGTCGGGTGACGGTTACGATTTTCTGGGCACACTGGATCTGCCCGGGGCTGGAAGTCTTCAGCTGAAAGGGGGATGTGATCTTGCAGAAAAGACATGGAACCTGAGCGGCAGCGTCAATGGCCTGAACGCGAATCAGAGCCTTGTGGAGATTGCCAAGTCGACTGCGCCCCAGCTGGCATCGAGGCTGGAACAGCTGGACACGACCATGCAGCGAGTCCTGCCTCCGACTGGGGAGATGACGGCTTCAAGTGAGGCGAATTCAACGGCGTTGCTGATCGGCAACAGTCAGACGGCCCCGCGATTTTCCGGGACGGTTGACGTCGACTTCGCAGTGGAGAAAAAGGCCGGGCAGAAAGTCCCGGACCTCCGACTGAAAGTGAACATCTACGACGGTCAGCTCAGTTCACCATTGCTGCCGTTTCGACTGACCGATGTGCAGGCTCTGTTCTTCTGGGAAAACTCCCGCGTTGTCTTTCAGCTGAAGAATGCCCGCGACGGCGACGCACTGGCGACGGGCGATTTTCAGATGTCGTTTGATGAAGATGCTGCGCCTCCGACGGCATCAGTGCATCTGGAAAAGTTCCCTGTCACCATGCAGCTGAAACCGCTTCTGCCGCCCAAGTCGCAGAAGTTCTTCGATCACTTTCAGCCAGGCGGAACGATTACCGGCGATGCAGTCGTGCAACGATTTCCAAATGGGAAGTGGCTGCCCGTTTCCGTGCGTGGTGAATCCAATGACGGAACGATGATGTTCCACAAGTTTCGAAGTCCCGCGACAGGCATCAAGGCAACCCTGAAGCAGCGGCCGTTGCCAGAGAACCCGTCGTCGATGCTGGATGTTGTGTTCGATATCGATGCCGCCGGAACAGTGAGCGGTCGACCGGTGACGGCGGTTGGCTGGCTGAAGAATGTTGGTCCGGAACTGGAACACCGCTTCGACGTGCATGTCGATGATTTTCCGATCGACAGTCGATTTCGCGATGCCCTCGACGAGCAGGGGCGCAAGGTCATTGAGGCGATCAATATTTCCGGAGTTGGTTCGGCCGACATTTCCTGTTATCGCGCACCAGGACTGGATAAACCAACTGACATTGTCATCGTGGCCGATGTGAAGGATTCCAAAATTCGATTTCGAGGATTCCCGTACGACATCGATCGACTGACGGGGCGTGTGGAATTTCGATCGGCGGAGAAAACCTGGACGTTCTCTGGTCTGCGCGGGTATCACGGCACGGCGGAGCTGACCGGGCAGGGAACCTTTCGTGGCTTGCCGGCTCCCGGAGTTCTTGACCTGACGATCGGCACCGTCGGAGCCAGCCTGGATGCCGATCTTTTCAATGCTCTGAATGAATCTTCCAGAGCCGTCTGGGCCATTGTGAATCCGGAATCGGGGAAGGTCAGCCTGACCACTCAGATTTCCTGGACCGCGCTGCCGGGGCAGAAGCCGATTGTCCGCCTTGAGGATGTGAGTGTCTATGACGCGGTCATTACACCGCGACCATTTCCGTACCGCATGAAGATTCTTTCGGGCAAGTTCAGTTACGATCCGAACGATCCTCGCGCCGCGGGACGTCAGCATTGTGAGATCAAACAGGTGAAGGCGGAACACGATGGTTCGGTCATCACGGCGGGCGGATGGGCCGAAGTCGGTTCTGCTGGAGACTGGCAGGTCCATCTGAACGATCTCAATGCGCTCGACATGAAACCGGACGACGACCTTCGCGCGGCATTGCCCGACAGCTGGCGCGGGACGCTGTCGCGACTGGGGCAGGCGGGACGAGTCTCGATTGAAGGATCGGAAATCGACTTTCGCGGGATGACAAAAGATCCATCGCCGCCCACAGCGGCGTGGAGAATGAATGTTCGCCTGAAGAACTGCGAAGTTGCCGCCGGGCTCGATCTGAAGAATGTTTCCGGACTCGTCCGTGCCGCTGGTCAGTGGGATGGTGTCAGCCTGACGAACCAGGGAGAGATCCGGCTCGATCGCGTTGACGTCCTGGACATGACCATCGCCGGCGTGACAGGACCGTACTCAATGTCCGACGATGAACTCGTCCTCGGAAGTCGCGAAGTGATCCTTGGCAACGTGCGACCAGACTCTGTGCCGGCCGAAGAGCGGGTTCGAGCTCAGGCGTACGGCGGCACTCTGGAAATGGACGGCATGATCGACCTTCGTGCCGGACAGGGTTATCGTTTCTTTGCAGAACTGAAGAACGCTCTGCTTGCGGACTATGCTCGAAAACATATGCCGGAGCAGCGAGGACTCGAGGGAGTCGTGAATTCCTGGATCTTTGTGTTCGGCGACGGAGACTCGCCGGAGAACCTGCAGGGCAAAGGACAACTTCTGATCAATCCGGCCTCGTTGTTCGAGGTTCCTGTGGTTTTGGAACTGCTGTCGGCCATGTCCCGCCTGAACTTCACTGTCTCGAATCGCACAGCATTCAATTACGCGCTGATGACATTTACGATTCAGGATGAAGCCTTCTGGTTCGATCCCATTGATCTGGTGGGTGATGCCATCTCGCTTCGAGGCCGCGGGCACATTGGTTTTGGCGGCGATATTCTGATGGACTTTTTCAGCCGACCGCCGCGACCCAGCGGGCCACGCATTCCATTCAGTAACCTGTTGATGTCGGGCGCGACTCAATGGGTCACAGTACAGGTGCGAGGAACCATCGATCGTCCTCAGACGGAAGTGAGCAACCGTCCGAAGATGGATGAAAATATGCGTCAGCTGCTCAGCAACTTTGAACCTCGTCCCGGCGGTCCGATCCCAGGACTCGTCCTTCCCAACATGCTGGGATTTCCTATGGCTCCGGTGCAGGGGAGGATTCCTCAGACTCCGGTGCCAAGGTCCCAATGATGATCCTCAACCGGGACGGCAAGGCTCCTTCCGAACCGCTCAATGCCTGACCTTTGCCTTCCCGATTTGTGTTTCTAACGGGCCATCACGGAATGCTGACACCCAGACGTCGCAGTTCGGTCGTCAGCCGGATCAACGGCAGGCCGATGATGGAAGTGAAGTCCTCTGTCTGAATCTGCTCGAACAATCCAATCCCGGCCGCTTCGATGCGATAACTTCCCGCACAATCGAGCGGCTGGTCTTTGACAACATACCGCTCAATTTCTTCGTTCGTGAGCGATCGCATGTGCAGTGTTGTGATACTGCTGAATTCAATTCGTTGCTGCTGAAAACAAAGGCAGAATGCAGTGACGAGTCGATGACTTACCCCTGACATCCGCTGAAGCTGCTGGCAGGCCCGTTCAACAGTGTGTGGTTTTCCCAGAATCTGACCGTTCAGATCAGCCACCTGATCCGATCCGATGACAATTGCATCGCTGTGGAGAGCAGCGACAGTTTCTGCCTTCAGACGGGCAAGCTTCTGAGCCGTCTGATCAGGACTCAGCCCTGAATCTTTCACGGAGTCTTCGTCCACACTGGGAGAGATGCAGCGGAAATCACTGATCAGGCGAGCAAGCAGTTCTTTTCGATATGGTGAACCACTGGCCAGGATAACAGGCGGCATTTCATACTCTCGGACTTGCGGCATTGGACATTCGTTCGCTGTGCCCGTGCATTTTGGCGATGCTGTAGTGTGACAGAGAAGTCGTTACCGAAAATTCCGGATAGAGCGAATCTGATGTGGTGAAGGTTACCGCTGCAAACACCGAATAGAACAACAGCGGGTGAGGGATCGCCTCGCGCTTGCAATGTCGTTGAAGTGCAGCAGGGAAGCAGGGAGCCGTCTGATGACGTCCAAAGGTTTGCAGTTTTCGCTTCGGCAAATTCTGCCGCTGACCATTCTGGTGCTCGCTCAGTGCAGCGTCGCAATGGGACAGCTGGGCGAAGGCGGAACCGATGGGCCTGAGCCTCAGGTGATATTGCCTGACCATACGCATTCAGTCCCGGTTCGAACAGCTTCCAAAGAGATTACTGAATCCACCGACCCGCTGGTCAAGCTGGTCTGGGAAACACGGGAAGCACAGCGCCGGCGCCTTCTTTCCGTCCAGCAGCATACGCCGTGGCAGATCATGCACGGTCTGCTTGGACTGCGTCAGGACTTTCTGATCAATCACAACGATAAGCCGATCAACGGACTCGAGTGGATCTACTCCGGTCCGACATACATGAATGAGTCCTGGTTTCAGAAGACTCCCCACGGTGGCCGAGCTCACCCGTTCAGCAAGCCATACTGGTTTGAAGGGCACATCAATCAGTTTCTCGCGATCCTGTCGATGTGTAACGTCCCGCTGGATCAGCAGTTCGCAACTCCACAGGGTCCCATCACGATGCGCGATATGCTGAAGAACGCGCAGATGACGGTGAATGCAAAGGAAGAAGTCACCTGGACGCTCTGGGCTCTTTCCACTTACCTTCCGCCAGACGCCACCTGGGTCAATGCGGCAGGTGAACAGTGGAGTATCGAGAAGCTCGTCCAGATCGAAACCGGCAAGAAGGTCGGTGGACCAACATCGCCCTGCGGCGGAACGCACGGACTGTTTGCACTCGCTCGAGCCCGCAATGTCTACCTTCGTACAGGAAAACCTCTTCGAGGAGTCTGGCTGGAAGCGGATCAGAAGATCAAACGGTACATCGACACGGCGATGAGACTTCGAAACAACGATGGTTCATTGTCCTCTGCGTTTTTTAGGGGAAAAGAATTCAAGCAGGACTTCGACAAGCGCATGGCCAGCGAAGGGCATGTCCTTGAGTTTCTGATGATGGCCGTGTCTCAGGAAGAACTGAAACAGCCGTGGGTCCGCAAGGCGATTGAAACAACGGCCAATGACCTGATGGCTAATCGCAAAGCCTTCGTGCAGTGTTCTCCGCTCTACCACGCCACGAACGCTCTGTCGATTTACCTCGAACGAGTCGCTCCGTCAGGTGTTCCGGAGATGGCAAAGAAGACGGATGCCGCGACGTCAGTCTCATCGTCCCGAAACCTGGGACCAGCGTCGACTCAGAAGCCAGGCCCGGTTCCGGCCGTACCTCAGACGCTGTCGACCAACAAGCCAGCGACGCCCGCAGCAACACCAGCCGACGCAACAAAATCCGCAGCACCTTCTGGTGGCGCAAAACCTCAGGTGACTCAGCCAGCCCCAGCCGTTCAAAGTCCTGCACCGGCAAAAGCGGATCCCAAAGAGGTTCCAGCTGCACAAGGAAGTCCTATCCCTGCACCGACGGGAGCTCCCCCGGCTCAGGAGGAACCGCAAGCTGCTCCGAGTACAACGCCGGCTCCAGCGGCGACTACCGTCCCGTCACAAGGCGCGGCACCTGCACCAGTTCCCGCAAACGCTTTGGAGAAGGGTGGCGTGAAGCCATCCGGAGAAGCCTCACCGGTCCCCGCAGTCAATCCAAATCCAGCGACAGCCAGCTCCTCTGCAGCGACACAGCCAGCTTTTGCTGAACCCGCTTCCGCGGCACCTGCGCTGATGCCCACTCCGGAACCGAACGGCCAGGCGGCTCCGGTGCTGGCAAGTCAATCACCCACAGTCGTGCTGGCGTTACCGGCAGAACCAATGACGAGTGCACCAGCGATTGATACGGTCGCTCCTCCGAAAGGAACCTCTCCTGGACCAGTGACCGATGAACGTTTTGACAGGCTGGTGGACATCGTTGTGATGCCGCAACCGCTCTCTGCGGTCTTCCGCTCTGTCAGCCTGGGCGGGCCGTCAGTTATCGAGGCTCCTAAGGTCCCGCCCATAGTGAGCAACGAAGGCGAAAAGGCCCCAGCGACGCCTTCTGCGACGGGAACACCCACCGGAAACCTCACGGTCACTCCGGCTCCCCAGCCGCAGCCAAAGCCGGCACAACCACAGGCCGCGCCGCGGCGAACATGGCGGCCATCAACGCGGCAGGGACGTTCATCCGGCGGCTTTATTCGGCGCTGATTGCTGCGGAACCGTTGCTCCCGGAAGTCACTTTGATGCCAATTCTCAACACGAGGCCACGCGCAGTTGCGGGAAGGCAACGTCCACTTTTGGCAACATTTCGAATTGCGCCAGAAGACCAGATGTTGTAACTTCCTGACAGAAAAGGACTTCCAGCCGCGTTAGGCAATGCCGTCATAATTCGTCTACTTTCGGTTCACACTTTGCATCACCGTTCAGAACCCCTCACACGGTGGCAATGGTGAATGTTCCTGAGTCAGGAAGCCCGAAAGTAACATCAATGAGTTCTCGTAAAAAGCAGCGTCTAAGCGTTCGAATTGAAGACGATTTCGCGATTGTCGCCCTGGACGATATGGAAATCTGGGACGGAGCCGACCTGGCTCTGCTTCGAGAAGCGCTTTCTGCTTTGATCGAGAAGGATGGTTTCCGCGCGATTGGCGTGGATCTGACTTCGGTGAAGTACATCCCAAGCGGCTTTTTCGGAATGCTGTTTGAATGGTACGAGCAGGGCCTGAAGATCCGCCTGTGCTCACCGCAAAAGAATGTCGAACAGATGCTCTGGTTCCGCATGTTCTTCGTTCGCGAGGACGCAACGTCGTATCGGCTGAGCGACGACGAAATGCGTCACAATACACCGAACGAGCAGGTCGAATACCATCGCCGCGAGTTTATGGAAGATCCGGAACTCCAGGACGAGGAAGAGCTGGAAGAACACATCAAAGCCGTGCGTTTTGGCGTGAAGGCAACGGAGCCGATGATCTGACGCAATGAACGGCCAGCACACGACATTCAGGCTTCCACCGTGCTCGCCGGAAACCGAATCAGACACAAACGAAAAGGCCTCAGGACATCCTGAGGCCTTTTCTGTTCTGATTGATCCCGGTGCCTGCTCAGGCAACGGTCGTTGTTGAACCGCGGACAATCTGAGTGACCGCATCGGCCGCGTTTGTTGTTTCCTGAACGCAGCGGGAAATGTCGCCGGTTGCCAGACGCTGCTCGTCTGCAGCTCGGGCAATTTCCTGATTGACCGAATCCACTTCGCTGATCACATGGAAGATCTGATTGATGTCGCTGACGGTTGTGTCCGTCGCGGCTCGCATTTCATCCAGGCGGGCACGAATTTCCTGAGTGGCTTCGCTGGTCTGACGAGCGAGTGCTTTGACTTCGTTGGCGACGACCGCGAATCCCTTTCCGGATTCTCCTGCTCGAGCCGCTTCGATGGTAGCATTGAGTGCCAGAAGATTGGTCTTGCCTGCGATGCTTTCAATCAGAGCCACGACGCCATGAATCTGTTCTGCTGCGTTGCCAAGGCTGGTGACGGAGGTTCGACCTCGGTCAGCCACTTCGGATGCTCCGCGGGAAACGCTTGCAGCTCGTTCCGTATTGCGGGCAATTGTACTGATCGAGTAGGTCATCTGCGTAATTGCGGAAGCAGCAGTACCGGTCGTGACTCTCAGTGCATCGACAGCCGTTTCAATCGGAGCGGCGACGGCCTTGGCTCCGCGAACACCGAGAAGGAATGCTGTGACGAGACAGCCCGCGAGTGGAACGAGAATGGCAAGGGCCGCGATGATCTGAGCCCAGCGAACTCCGGAGAGAATCTCTTCGACACAATCGTCTGCGGCAACTTCGATTTCTCCTGCGAAGCGAAGCAGTTCTGAGGACACATTCAGATACTCACTTTTCGCAGTCTGCATCTTCTGATACGAGCTGATGTAATCGTCCATCGCGGCGGCTGAAGCGTCAAACTGTGTTCGGCAAACGTCGGACATCTTCTGGCCTGTGTACTGTCCTTCAAGGTCTTCACCGGTGAAGGGTGTATCAAACGTGCCGGTCGCCAGCATGGAGTCCATGGCTTCCCGATGAAAGGCTCGGGCTTCCTGAATTTCCTTCATGGCATCATTCACATTGTGTCCGGCATTCAGCTGTTCCAGGTAATACAGCTGAGTCAGGAATCCAATGCTTGATTCCATACCGCCGTCAGCGGCTGCCCAGCGAACACCAATGCCCCCGTTCCAGGTGAACGGAGTGTCAGGATTTCCTTCAAGGCTTTCGACCTGTGAATCGCCGATCACTTCCAGTCGCTCGCTGACTTTGATGAAGCTCTCTGCTTTGGACTTGAAGGTCGCTTTTGCTCGTTCGTACTGCTCATGGCTGTTCAGCAATGCGGAAAGCGTTTCTTCGTATTTGGTCGCCCATCCGTTCAGTGTCTCAAGCTTGCGGCTGTCAAGCAGCCCGGCTTCACCGACGCGTGCGAGGTTGTCTCGCATGTAGTTGCGGCTTTCTTCCAGCTTCTCCTTGTTCGTTGACGGATCATTGCCGGCAAGAATGTTGGAGGCGGCAATCATCTGTCCCTGAATGCCAATCGATGTCATCATCGCCCCGTCCGCTGTTGTCCATGCTGGCCCGGACAGCCGGGAGATCAGTCGACTCAGGGAGAATATTCCAAAGGCACTTGCTGCACCGCAGATGACCACGAGTGCTCCGACAACAACGTAGCCGGCGGCCATTCGCTTCCACAGAGTCAGATGTTCCAGCTTCATGAGTTCTTGATCCCGAACAGGATTGATCGTGTCTGCACCAGACCATTTGCAGGAGTCTGCCGATCGGTGGTTCGCTGATTGCCCCGAACTTCGATCCGCAAGGCGAGCCTGACTGGCTGCCCCTGGAAAGGATCGTTATCGAACGCACTCAGCCAGACTGAACGACAGTTTGGATTTCCGGTCGGGCAACAAGGGGAAGGAAGAAAAAACCTTTGGGTTGTAACGGCTGGAACAGTCGAGCATGGGGAATGCACTCCGGTCTCCCTCCCAGGCGACGAGCCCGGTGCGGGTATGCCCAGCCCGATGTTTGCCCCCATGCATCAAGTCGCAGTATGGCCGCCCTCGGCCGTCTCAAACCGCTCCTCCAACCGTAAGTAGGTGCCGCTTGCCGAGCGGCACTTTGCGGCTTGCCGCAACTCACAGTAGGTGCCGCTTGCCGAGCGGCACTTTGCGGCTTGCCGCAACCAGCGACCTGATGACGTGCCACAGGATCGCTGGCGGACGTGGAATCGCAGCCTCCCCTCGGCGTGCAAGTTGCCCTTCGAACCACTAACATGCGGCCCTGACCGTTCCATCGGCCTGTCTGCAACGGCTCCGGCAGCACAGTCCGCCTGAAGAGTCCCCGAAGAGCCCAGCTGAATGAAAGTTGTTCGCATGAAATTGCTGCAGCGAAGCCTGATCTTCCCTGTCACTCTCCTGATGAGTTCACTAGGCACCTATGCTCAGGACTCCGGTCCTTCGGCCGATAAGCCCCTGCCCGTTTCTGCCGAACGCGCTTTCCCCAATCTCACCTTTGAGCGTCCAATCGTGGTGACGCACGCTGGTGACGGATCCGATCGCCTGTTTGTCGCCGAACAGGATGGAATCGTCAAAGTCATTCCGAACGATCAGGAGTGCGAGGAAGCGACCGTCTTCCTCGACATCAACGAACGCTGTGTCTACGCAGACAACCAGAATGAAGAAGGTCTCCTTGGGATGGCCTTCCATCCGAAGTTCAAACAGAACGGACAGTTCTTCCTGCATTACACGTCCAATGAGTCTCCACACCTGTCGGTCGTGTCACGATTCACTGTGTCAAAGGACAATCCGAATCAGGCGGACGAGAAGTCTGAAGAGATTCTGATGCGCATCCCTCAGCCGTTCTGGAACCACAACGGCGGGACGATCGAATTTGGGCCGGACGGATTTCTCTACATTGCACTCGGTGACGGAGGCAACGCGAATGATCCTCAGGGGAATGGACAGAACCTGACGACCCTGCTGGGCTCGATTCTCCGTATCGATGTGGATCATCGCGATGGTGATCTTGCTTACGCGATTCCAAAGGACAATCCCTTCATCAAGACCGAAGTTCCAGTCGGCCCGCGCGGACAGACAGCAAAAGCCTGCCCGGAAATCTACGCCTACGGTGTTCGCAACATCTGGCGCCTTTCGTTCGATTCAAAGACCGGCGATCTCTGGGCGGCTGATGTCGGTCAGAACCTCTGGGAAGAAATCAACATCATCCAGAAAGGCGGCAACTATGGATGGAACGTGCGCGAAGCCAAACACTGGTTCCGGCCTGACGGCAAAGATGTCGACCGCAAGGACCTCATCGATCCCGTGTTTGAATATCACCACGATATCGGCAAGTCGATCACTGGCGGAACGGTCTACCGCGGCACTCGCGTTCCGGAACTCGTCGGAAAGTATGTCTACGGTGACTATGTCTCCGGACGACTCTGGGCTCTGGATTACGATGTGAAAGCCGGGAAGGTCAAAGCCAATTACTCGCTGACCGGCGAAAACCTTCCGATGCTCAGCTTTGGAACCGATCAATCCGGCGACGTTTATTTCACAACGCCGTTTGGCAGCCTGTACCGCTTCCGCTCGGATGCGAAATAGGGGGCAGGGTTGGGGCCTGTTCCTTGGTTCCTTGTTTTTGGTTCTTGGTTCCTTGTTCTTGGTTAATGGTTATTGGAGATTGAAAATTGCAAAGTGAGACACAGCGCAATTTGCACTTTCCGTTTTTCATTAACCATTAATCCTTGAGCCCTTCCTCAGGCTGGTATCGCCCAAACCACAGCTCGGCAGAGGCCTCGCCCTCCCAGTTTGCAAAACACAGACAACGAGGAACCAGGAACCATTTTCTCCGTCCGCCCTCCCCGTTCTCAGACCGAACTAACAATGATCCGCGAAGGAGACTGCGGCACATCGAGCAGTTGATTCGAATGGAACCCGGCGTTCTCAAACAGCCTGCGGTATTCCGCGAATGTGTACGCGTCTCCTTCTCCGGTCGTCATCAGCATCGTGAGTGCGAACGTGGCCGGTATCGGCGGCGAAATCCGATTTTCATTCGGCACAAATTCCAGCGTCACGATCATTCCGCCCGGGTTCAGGCGTTCCTTCAGACGTCGCATCAGAGCTTCGCAGACGGACTGACTGAAGTGATGCAGAAAATTGGTCAGCAGGATGCAGTCAAACGATCCGGAATAATCGATCGTCATGACATCGCCCGGTAGAAATTCATACCGATCCAGCAGTCCCGCCTGCTCGACATTTCGCTGAGTCACCGTCAGCACGGGGGCAAAATCCTGAGCGACAATCGTGGAGGCTGGGTTCTGCCGCACGATCGAAAGCCCGAACTGGCCGTGACTGGCAGCGATGTCAAAAACTCGAATTGGCCTCTGCCCAAATCGCTCCGACACAAGCGAGGCAATGAACAACGCCGATGGCATCATCAGCGGCGCCATGGACTCAGCAAACTCAATCCACGGCTCGTAGTCCAGCTTCGTGCTGCCACCGTCCGGTAGCAGCGTCCCGCCTCTCCTGACGGCGCCGGTGACCCCACCAAAGATGCGGATCATTTCATCCGAGGCGACGAATCTGGCCATCGCTCCCATGTACTGAGGTGAGGCTTCGTCGAGAAACAGTGCAGATGTTGGTGTCAGCGAATAGTCCTGTTCTGACTTCGCAAGAAATCCCAGAACCGTCAGATAATCGCACAGGATTCGAATTCCTCGAACACTCGCATTGCATTCTCGAGCGATTTCGCCAGCGTTTTTTGGCCGGTCATGAATCACCGAAAACATTCGCAGCTCGATCGCCGCACGCAACGCTCCGGTACGCTGATAGGCATTCAGTGTCTCAAAGATCATCGCCGGATTGGGGCCGTTTGGCACAGAACTCTCGCTCATGACGGATTCTCCTTCTGTCCTGGGCGAAAACGACCGTCAGTTCAATCGCCTTCGTCACTTCTACTCGGAGCTTTGACGACCGCAGTCTACTCGAGCAACACGTATCCACGGAAACCTGCTGACCTTTTCGTAGTTCTGAAAACAGGCAAACACAGCACACGCTGACGGGTACATGAGGGCTACAATGTGAAAGGGTGATCGTGCGACGTCGGAGCAGCAGGTTCTGTAAGGACGTTCATCGCGGCACCTCAGGGAAGCACCTGCCATGAATCCTGTTTATCCTGTGAACGACTATGGGCCCTTGATGCCCGGGCTCGTCATGGCGGCCGTAGCCATCGTGCACGTCTTTCTGGCTCAGTTCGCTGTGGGCGGTGGAATTCTGCTGTGCTACTTCCAGTGGCTGGCCATGACCGGTCGCAGCAGAACTGCCCGAGTTTTCGTGAATGGCTACTTCAAGATCCTGGTTTTGATCAGCTTCGTTCTGGGAGCAATGACCGGCGTTGGCATTTGGTTCACGTCGATCCAGGTGAGTGCTCCGACGATCGGCCAAATGGTGTTCAATTTCCACTGGATCTGGGCGACGGAATGGACGTTCTTCAGTCTTGAGGTTGTCGCTGGCTATTGCTTCTACCGATACCACGACCAATTGTCTGACAGAACCAGCCTAATTTTGCTGAGTCTGTATGCGTTCGCGGCGTGGATGAGTCTCTTCTGGATCAACGGCATTCTCAGCTGGCAACTCACGCCGGGCGCATGGCTGGAAACTCAATCGCTGGCGGACGGCTTTTTCAACCCAGGGTTCTGGCCCAGTTTGCTGTTCAGAACCATCGTCTGCATGACTCTGGCCGCCCTGATTGGATGCATTGTCGTTAACGTCATTCCTTCATTCGATCGTTCCGAGAAGCAGGAACTGATCAACAGAGCCGCTCACCTGATGACGCCGATGCTCGCCATGCCTCTGCTGGGCGGATGGTATCTGCTTTCGATGCCGGCAGACAGTCGCAGCTGGGTTCTGGGTGGCAGTCCGGCGATGATGCTCTTCTTCATGATCTCCGTCGGTGCGTCGCTTGCGATTGGATCCTACGCCCTGATCGGGTTGTGGTTTCAGAAGTTGTACATCAACGGTGCCACGGCGACTCTGTTGCTGTTCATGGCTTTTGGAGCAACTGCCGGAGGAGAATTCGTCCGTGAGGGCTCGCGGAAACCTTACACCGTTCGACATGTCCTGTATTCGAATGGCATACGTCCGCAGGATGTTGCAGAACTGCGAAAAAGAGGTTGCGCGACGGATGATCCATTCCCGGTGACGTTTGAATCAGTCCTCCCGAACGCCACCGTGGAACTTGGGGCGAAGGTCTTTCGGCGTCAGTGTGCCGTATGTCATACGATGGAAGGTGCCAACGCGATTGTTCACCTGACCGGCACATGGGACACCGACCAGATGCGAATGAACATCGCAAAGCTGCAGCGTACGAAGCCATTCATGCCGCCGTTCGCCGGAACTGCAAAGGAACTCGAATGTCTGGTTCAGTATATTCGCTGGGTCAAATCCAAGCGGCAGCAGAACTGGGATGAGCAACTCTCTCAGGATGCTCTGGATCGGATCACTGCATGGCTTGAGGAGGCGGGGACAGAGCCTGCGGATGCTGAACGGACAGCGGACTCCTCGTCGGAAGAACTGGAAGAAATCGAAGGGAGCGCCCGACAATGAACACCGCGTTCCCGTTCGGCTTTGAAGTCTCCCTGACGTTCTACCTCACGGTCTATGTGCTGACTCTGGTGGTCCACGTTGTTCTGATGGCCTATGTGCTGGCCGGAAGCCTCTGGCTTACATGGGCGTCACTGTTTCCAGGCAAGGACGAGACTCCTCGAACAATGCAGCCAATGTCGCGCCTTCTGCGAGACTGGATGCCCTTCGCACTCAGCGGCGCGATCACTGCAGGAGTTGCTCCCCTGTTGTTTGTTCAGATTCTGTATCCGCAGCCGTTCTACACTGCGAACCTGCTGCTGGGATGGCGCTGGATGGTCGTCATTCCAATCCTGATCACGGTGTTCTATCTGCTCTATGTGGTCAAGAGCCGGGCAATTGCGTCATGGGGATTGCCGCTGCGAGTTTTGCTGGCGTGCAGCGTCGCGGCCTGTTTTTTGTTCATCGCGTTTTGCTGGACTGCGAATCACCTGCTGAGCCTGAACGCAACAAACTGGCCGACGACATTTCAGTCCGGCGTCGCTGTGACTTCGGCGATTACGCTCATTCTTCGTCTCATGACATGGGTCTGCGGAACTCTGCCTGTCATGAGCCTTCTGGGCACATGGCAGCTGCGAGGCATGAGAATTCGAACGGCCAAATGGGATTCGGAATCTTCTGATACGCTTTCCAGCATCGACTGGAATTCAAGCTTTGCTCAGGAGAACCATCGACTTATGAATCTGTCTGTTGCTGGAACGATCGGTGCCGTTGTCTTTGCAGCGTTCTACTTTTTCCGACTCGACAATGATGTTCGAACATCCGTCACAGGCCCGGCTGGTTTCCCCTGGCTGATCGCTTTGCTCGCTTCCTCCGCAGCGATCGTGGTGGTTTCCGTTTTGCTGCGAAAAAAGTCCGCAACGCCGTTGTTGTCACTGCTTGGCCTGACAACCGCGCAGATGGTTTTTCTGATCGCCGCTGCGAGTCTTCGTGAGATCGTCAGACTGGCTCAAGCCGACCTGCAGAGTGTTGCTGCAAGCGCTGCCGATGCGTTTCGAATCGGGGGCTTCGGTGTGTTCCTGATCTTTGCCGTGATTAATGCAGTGTTGATTGCTCTGTGCATCGTCCTTGTGAAGGGCAAGCCGCAGGCGACACAGTCCGAGTAGCCGTCATTCTCTGAGTGACGCTTTGCGAATGCGTTCCCGCTTTGCCTGGCAAAGCTGCTGAGCCGCCGAACATCACCTTGGCCACAGGGAGGCAAATACGAGGCCGGTGACCAGGCCAAATGCGATTCCGTCAAAGATGTCCATCAGCATTGGGCGGCGGTGAGTCCCGAACCAGATATGGTGAGGAATTCCGCCGAAGGCATAGGCCAGAATGCCCGCTGTGCCAGTGACTTGAAAGACTCTGGAAAAACCTGCGCCCTTGTCGAGCGCCAGTGTTCCGAGATAGGCAATGAAGAAACTTGTCACCAGGTAGAATGTAAACGACTTGATCAGGTTGCTGCCCATGTTGACCGGGCCCGACCAGATATTGATGGTTCCCCAGGGACCGCTTGTCATCCGCTGCTGCTTTTCCTGGTTCTTCATTTGTTCCGGAGATCGCAGCATCGGGAACATGTACATGCCAGCTCGGATCCCGGACTTGCGGAGAAAATCCATCGTGCCTTCCTCTTCAGGCAGTTCTTTCCAGTCTGGATTGTGGTGACCGATCACAACCCACGCCAGAAAACTCGCAAAGAAGACGGCGACGGCGGAGAGCAGGATTGGCAACCAAAGAGCAGCAAGTTCAGTCATGGCGAGAGATCCGGGAAGTCAGGGCGAGGCAAATTCAGAGCAGCCGACCGCATTTGACCCCCGGAAATGCGACTTTTCCACCCGAACCGGTCGCAACGATTCGTGATCTTTGGAATTTCAACTTTTGTGACCGAACCCTTTGCACACCGCCCTGTCACCGATATCATTCCGCCACCCAACCGCTCCGATAGCTCAGTTGGTAGAGCAACTGACTCTTAATCAGTAGGTCCAAGGTTCGAATCCTTGTCGGAGCATTTCGCAAATTGTTTTGGCTCAATCACTTGCGCTTTCGGCCTTCGTCGAAAGCGTTTTTTGTTTCCCGATCAGTGGTCCAAACTGTCAGCGAAACCTCCACGACGAACGCTCGTCCGGCTTGCCAGGCAAGGAAAAATTCGCCGCATGTCTTCAAGTGCGGTTGGACCGACTTCCGAGGAGCTCCCGACAACACTCGATGGCTTGAACTGCCTGAAGGAGTTGCCAGGCGGGAGTCCCTTGTTGGAGCCATTCCTTTGCGAACGCAACGACCAAATCACGATTGCTTGGCCGGTCGCCTCCCCAGTTGAATCCCTTCCCTCGGCGTACCGTGCCAACCAGCGAGGAAACCAGGTCTGGTCATTCTTGTTTGGGACGTGAACCTTCACCGCATTGCGAAACGCATCGACACTCATGGGGACCTCTAGCCGCCAATCTGAGTTGTTCGCGGCACCTGCGGCAAGCCGCCTGTCTCTTCCGTTGAGCCGCCCTTGAATCCGCGCCATCCGCGGTTCCTCACCAATCCATTTCCAGGGTGACAACCCGCCTCGCCAGCGGTAAACTCTGACCGGCGAGGATTCCTCACCGTGATGAATCCCTCAATTGGTGTTTACAGAGCCCACGCTGCGAACAAAGTGGCAAGCTTCAACGCACG
>VFQT010000681.1_pt1 | contig 46840 bp, 42 predicted proteins | sample 3512381 | NCBI WGS metagenome assembly VFQT01 (sample SAMN10412376, study PRJNA504923) | tailings metagenome | isolation source: Relicate 2 Philex TSF3 active mining site | place: Philippines: Tuba, Benguet | collected 2017-08-29 | reverse complement strand
GTGTTCCACACGCGCTCAGCGTGGGTGTGTGGATCGGCGGATTGACCCTGCTCTTTTTCGTCACCTTGACCGGTTCTGGAGAGAGCGATCTCGTGCAGGCCGTGCTTGGCTTCACCCGCATGTCAACCACGCTGATGGGCGTCGCTGTTGCGACCGGTGTCATGCAGATGTACGTACTCGACGGCTTTGCGCTCTTCACGTCTGGTCACGGTCGCTTGAACATCCTCACCATTCTCATCACCGCTGCGATGATCTGGATCGCACTCATGGTCAAGGTGTTCGCCCAGTCACGACTTGCCAAGTCCGAAGTGCTGCCAGGCAAGTTGGCGTGGCGACTGCGTCGCGCGGTGCGGGTGGAACTGATCGCCGGCATCATCGTGTTCGCCCTGACGGCATGGGCGGTGCCGATGAACCCGCCGCAAGCAAAGGCAGAGTCGACCCGTGCTGCAGTGAACTACGCGTTCCGCCAAGAACTCGAAAACGATCGCTTCAATGTCGTGCTGTCGATCACACCCGTCGAGACCGGCATCAATGCGATGCGCATCGAACTGCTAAAACCAAGTCGAATCTCTGATTTCACCGTCAATCTCGTGCCGCAAGAAGTCGGCTACGAGGGCATCGCCATCAAGCCCGGGCTCAAGCGTCCCGGTGCGGTGATCATCGCCGGCGACGGTCTGTTCATGCTCAAGGCACCAGGGGTGTGGTCGATCGAGATCACAGGTGCGACGACGACAGGCGAACTCGTGCCTCTGGCCACGACCATCAATGTGGCGAAGGGTGAACCGCCCACGACGACGGTTGCACCAACTACCACCGTCGGGGGCTGAAACGACCCTGCCGACTAGCGTCTAGCCGGTGAGCGACAACACCATGGACGCCAAGCTCCGCGACCTCCAGTCGCGCAAAGAGCAAGCCCACAACGCAGGAAGCCCACGCTCGGTCGAGCGCCAACATGAAAAGGGCAAGCTGCTCGCCCGCGAGCGCATCCAGGCACTCCTCGACCCCGAGTCGTTCCACGAACTCGACCTCCTTGCCCGTCACCGCGCACATGCTGCAGGGCTCGAAGAGCGCCCATATACCGACGGTGTGATCACCGGCTGGGGAACCATCAATGGTCGCAAGGTTTTCGTCTTCAGTCAGGACTTCACCGTGTTCGGTGGCGCCCTCGGCGAGGTGTTCGCCGAGAAGATCCACAAGCTCATGGATCTCGCGCTCAAGGTCGGTGCGCCGGTTATCGGCCTGAACGACGGTGCAGGAGCTCGCATTCAGGAAGGCGTCGTATCGCTCGCCAGCTATGGCGGCATCTTCCACCGCAACGTGCAGGCCTCGGGCGTCATTCCACAAATCTCCGTGATCCTCGGACCGTGCGCGGGTGGTGCGGTGTATTCACCCGCGATGACCGACTTCATCTTCATGGTTCGCGAGACCAGCCACATGTTTATCACCGGTCCAGACGTCGTCAAGACCGTCACCGGCGAGGACGTCACCCTCGAAGAACTTGGTGGAGCGATGAGCCACGCATCGAAGAGTGGTGTCGCCACGTTCGTGAGCCAAGACGAGCAAGCCTGCCTGCAAGACGTTCGCTACCTTCTCAGCTTCCTTCCACAGAACAACCTCACCGATCCACCCGCGTCCGATGCGACCGACGACCCGTCGAGGCTGTGCGAATCCCTGCGCAGCATCCTCCCCGCCTCACCAAACCAGCCGTATGACATGAAGAAGGTCGTCGCGGAGATCGTCGACGACGGTGAATTCTTCGAATACTTCCCGCACTGGGCAAAGAGCATCATTTGCGGTTTCTCGCGCCTCAACGGCCAGACCGTCGGCATCGTCGGTAACCAGCCAATGGTGCTCGCCGGCGTGCTCGACATTGAATCCAGTGAAAAGGCCGCCCGATTCGTGCGCACCTGCGATGCGTTCAACATCCCCATCGTCACCTTCGTCGACGTGCCAGGATTCCTTCCCGGCGTTGACCAGGAATACGGCGGCATCATCCGCCACGGCGCGAAGCTGCTCTATGCGTACTGCGAGGCAACCGTTCCCCGCATCCAGGTCATCACTCGCAAGGCCTACGGCGGTGCATACGTCGTGATGAACTCGAAGTCCATCGGCGCAGACCTCGCCTATGCGTGGCCCACCGCTGAACTTGCCGTGATGGGTCCACAAGGCGCGGTTGAGATCGTCTACCGTCGCGAACTCCAGCAGGCCGCAGACCCCGTCGCGCGCCGTGCGGAACTGGTCGCCGAGTACACCGAGAAGTACTCGAATCCCTATGCCGCAGCCGAACGCGGCTACGTCGATGACGTCATTGATCCGGCTGAGACCCGCGTCAAGCTGATTGCCGGGCTGTCGATGCTGAAGACCAAGCGAGAAGAGTTGCCGCAGCGCAAGCACGGCAACATGCCACTCTGAGCGACCTCGTCATGCAGCACCGCATCACCCCATCACCAACTGATGAAGAAGCAACTGCGATCACCGCAGCAATCGAAGCGCTCTGGCCGAGGCAAGTTTCTCCAAGCGCATCTGCTCACGTCGACACCGCATGGCGATTCAGTGGTCGTTGGTGGGGAACGGCGTCCACTACTCGCCGCTCACGCCCGACACGCGTCTGACCGATGTCGAGCGGACCGCTCGCCAATCTGAAGGTCGTCGACCTCTCGACGGTCCTTGCTGGTCCGAACTGTGCTCGTTACCTCGCTGACTTCGGTGCACACGTCATCAAGGTCGAGAACCCACACACTGGTGACTCGCTGCGTGGAATGGCCTGGCGGGATCCACGCGACGGCAAGGGGTTGTGGTGGAAGCTCGTCAACCGGAACAAGCAGACCATCGCCGCTGACCTCAAGAATCCAAATGATCTCCAACTCGTCAAAGACCTCGTCGATGAAGCCGACGTGCTCGTCGAGAACTTCCGACCCGGAGTGCTCGAACGACTCGGACTCCATCCCGACGAACTCCTAGCACGCAACAAGAATCTCGTGATCGTGCGGGTCACGGGCTTCGGTCAAACCGGTCCGTACGCACAGCGACCAGGTTTCGCTTCGATCGCGGAGTCGATGGCAGGTCTTGCAGCAGTAAGCGGTAATCCCGACGGTCCGCCGATGCTCCCCGCAATTGCCCTCACCGATGAAATCACAGGTATCACCGCAGCATTCGCCACGATGGTTGCGTTGCATTCGGGTGTCGGGCAGGTCGTCGACGTAAACCTGTTGCAGACGATCTTCCAGATCATGGGCCCTGTTATTTCGCTCTACAAGTTGTCGGGCGAACTCCAGCCTCGTCTTGGTTCAGGTTTGCCCTATACGGTCCCACGCGGCGTCTATCAGTGCAGCGACGGGAAGTGGGTCGGGGTCTCTGCATCGAGTGACTCCGTCGCGGGCCGTGTGATGACAGTGCTTGGCGTCGGCGATGACGAACGATTCACCACCTTTGCAGGTCGCATGGCCAACAGGCATGAACTTGAAGAACTGATGTCGAGATGGTGCTCGACTCGCACACGCGATGAAGTGGTGAAGATCCTTGCTGATGCCGAAGCAGCTGTCGGCCCAGTGTTCGACATGGCAGAAATCGCTACAGATGAGCACTATGCCGCGCGGGAGATGATTCCGAACGTCGGCGAGACACCGATGCAGGGCCTCATCGCTTCGCTGTCGGCCACCCCTGGAGTCCTACGATGGGAAGGTCGCGACCTCGACGCTGATGGTGACGACATTCGAGCGAGAGGCTGGGACACATGATCGGAAAGTGGTCGCGAGGAGCCAAGGTGCTCGCGCTCACTTCCATCGGTGTCACCCTCGTCTCCCTCGACATTTCCATCGTCAACGTCGCATTCGGCGCAATTGCCAAGGACTTTCCCGAGAGCCGACGAACCCTCACCTGGGTGTTCTCTGCCTACAACATCGCCTACGCAGCTGGTCTGTTGACCGCAGGACGTCTTGCAGACGCATTCGGTCGCAAGCGCGCATTCCTCACAGGACTTTCCGTATTTATGGTCGGGTCCATGCTCTGTGCCTTCGCCCCCTCGGCGCTGATGCTCGTCGCGGCCCGTGCAGTGCAGGCAATTGGTGGCGCTGTTCTGACGCCATCTTCGCTCGCTCTTGTACTCCCGGAGTTCCCTGTTGAAAAACGATCAGCTGCCATTGGCATCTGGGGTGCTGTCGGGGCGGTGGCTGCCGCAAGTGGGCCAACTGTCGGGGGGTTCCTCGTAGACACCTTCACCTGGCATGCAGTGTTTCTGATCAACATTCCGCTCTGCATCGTTGCAATCGCTGTCGGGTCCAGGTTGCTAAGAGAGTCGCGTGACGAAACCGCCCCGCGTACCGTCGATTACTTTGGCGCAATCCTCGCAGTCTTCGGCGTGGGTCTCCTGACATTGATGATCGTGCAAAGTGACGAGTGGGGTTGGGTGACTCAGCGTGCGCTCTTCGTACTCATTCTCGCACTCGGGTCCCTCGTTGCCTTCGTCATGCGGTGCCGTGTGGTGGCCCACCCTGTTCTCGACCTCAAACTTCTCAAGCTCCCGTTTGTTTCGGCTGCTGCGATCAGCGGGTTTGGATTCACCATGGGCTTTTTCTCACTCATTTTCGTCAACACCCAATGGCTGCAAACGGTTTGGAACTACAGCCCTTCCCGCTCAGGTCTCGCAGGTATCCCCGGCCCAGTCATGGCAGCAATCGTCGCCGCACCCGCTGGTCGACTTGCACAGCGAATCGGTCACGGGAAAGTAGTTGCCGCTGGGGCTGTAATTCTTAGTAGTGGAAATTTGTTCCTTAGTTACTGGGTTACGGAAACACCGAAGTACTTGACTCATTATCTCCCAGTAATGGTGTATACAGGGATTGGTGTTGGGCTCTGCATCTCGACAATCTCAAGTTCGGCAACTGCTTTTCTACCCCAGTCCAGATTTGCTATGGGGTCTGCGCTCAATAACACGGCGCGTCAAGTTGGTGCAGCATTAGGAGTTGCGCTCGTAAGTTCAATTCTCGTTTCCGCGGCTGGTCGAAGCAGGTATATAAGCGGGTTTCATACTTCCTGGCGACTTTCTTCGTTTATCATTTTGCTATCGGGCTTGATGATGATAACGCTTTTCCGGATGCCATCCGAAAGTGACATAAACAAAGCGGGCTAGATAAAACGATATTTCAACCTTTTTGTCGACCGAATTAACTCTGCACCGCCAACATAAGTACACCCGATATCAAAGTCCAAACAGTCCCTGAACACCAGGCAACCAAGTATCTAGAAAGGATAAATTAGATTAGTCCAAGAAGATTTGACACACCAGTTCTCGGCTCGATTGTCGGCTTCCACCCAATGGCTTTCTGAATCCGCGAGTTATCTGAAATGAAGACGTTTTGATCGCTAGGGCGTCTCTCTCCCACAGCATAATCAACAGCGATACCAGTTAAGTCCTTAATCATCGTAAATAACTCCAAGATTGAAAGGGAGTTGGACGCGCCGCCACCGACATTGAAGGAGTGATGTTCAAGTGGCCTTGGTGAAGTTGCTACTTGTTCGATCAATTCGGTCAAGTCCTTGACGTGCAGGATGTCTCTCACTTGTTTGCCGATTCCGTTCAACTTAACAGTCTTCTTTTTCATCGCCTCCTCGAGAATGTGACCTACCCATCCTTGGTCAGCTTGAGGATGTTGAAACGGCCCGTAAATTGTCGATTGTCGAAACGAGTAGCAATTAAGACCGAACGTTCTTGCATAGTCTGACGTGTACTGGTCAACTATACCTTTAGAGCAACCATATGGTCCATGAAGATCTAGTGGTAAAGACTCATCAAATCCGTTGGGCCAATCTGGAGCAATGTATCGAGTTTCCAATTCAAGCGTTCTAATTTTTGCGAGGTCACCATAGACTTTATTGGAGCTCATTGCAATTAGACGAGTTTCAGGCGAATGCAACCTGACGAACTCTAAGAGATTCAGAGTTCCGATTGCGTTTGTTCTGAAATCTCTCCAGGGATCTATGATTGATCCTAAGAAAGATACTTGTCCTGCTAGATGAATTATTGCGAAAACATCTCCGCTAATACCTAACAAATTCCAAAGTGGTTCCCGCTCAGCTACATCAATTTCGTCAATAATAAAGCCAAACTCACGGTAGAGGTAGTCTGAGTTCTGCCGCACACCAGGTCGTGAAAAATTATCGATTCCGATTACTTTTTCACCCTGAATCATTAGATGCCTACACAAATTAGTTCCCACAAAGCCAGCTGCACCTGTCACAACCCAGTTCATCGGCTCTCCAATTGAATTCGTAAACCTTGTTCCAAGTCAGTCTGACATGTGATCTGAATCGGCTTTGAACCAAACAAGTTACGAATTTCGGGTGGATCTGCAAAAGGGTCTTGCTGCGGCTCTTCAACCCACTTGAACGTCATAGGCTCTGTACGTTGTTGCAGGACCTGATTTGCAACCTGGCATGCCGCCTTAAGTGAAGTCGGTTCACAACCTAGAATGGAGTAGTCGTTTGTTGTCAAGCTTGGCGTCATCTGTACAATCAAACTTAACTCTCTGACTACATCCCCAATAACAGCAAAAGATCTCTTCCTGCTGGGATAGCGAAGTACAAACTGCAATTTGTTTTCGGCTGAATCGAAAATGTCTGACACGAATCGACCAGTTGGTTGACCAGGACCATATACGTTGGACAGCCAAATAATTGAAATGTCCTTACCCGTGCTCTCCCTAAGACGCAGAAGTTTCTGTGTCGCGCTTGCCTTAGTTCTTACATAATCCGTTTCAAATCCACCTGGAACAGCCTCAAGCATAGACGAGACCTGAAAAAATCGTGTATTTGACCAACCAAGATGATCCATCGCACTCAAAAACCGCAGAGGAAGTTCCGAATTAACAAATTCAAGCTGTTTAAGCGAAATTGCGGTTCTGCCCAACCCGCCGCCTATTAGGTTTATAACGCATTCCGGTCTCGGAATGCTTTTCAAAGCCTGATGAAGCTCAAAATGCGTCCAAGTTGCCACAATACGAAATGTGGGTGCAATCGGGACTACCCCGTCAATGCTTCCAAGTTCACGAGTAAGAGCTTCCCCAACAAAGCCAGAGCCACCCAGAATTAGAATGGTTTTTTTTGATGCTGATCCAACTACTGTCATTAGAAAATCAATAAGATTCACGCCCAACGCGAAGGCGAATTAGTGTCAGAATATAACCAACGATAAAAACTCCAAGTTTTCGTTTTGTCTTTCCGAATTTCCGCTCATCAAAGTGATCAGGAACTTCAACAATTCTGAAATCATCCTTGTGACGCCGTCGAATTTTCACCAGCAACTCCTCAATGACATCAAAATTTTCACATGAAAGCGGAATATTCATAATGTCGTTTCCGTGATAAACCTTGAAGTTTGTCGATATATCGGAGCACTTAATTCCCATCAAGAGCCTGAAGACGAGATTCAAAAGTCGACTCATCAACTTCAAATGCAGTGGATTCGCAGATGAACCACCAACGACATATCTGCTAGCGACGACCACGTCTGCGTGATCTGCTTGTTCGAGCAATTTGCTAATTGTGCGCGGAGAGTGAGAGCCGTCGGCGTCCATTGTGACGACAAGATCAGAATCAGAAGCAACGTAGTGGAAACCGCTTCGAATAGCATCACCAAAGGAATTTGTTGGGGATCGCCTGATACACTCAAAATTTGAATTCTGAATAAGAGGAACACATTCAGCATCGGATTCTAAGCCTGATAAAACTACGACCACCCGGCAAGTGAACCCTTGTCCATTAAGATTTCGCGTAGCTTCCTGTAATTCTGGTAGCAAAGCTTTTAGGTTTTCGAATTCATCGTATGCAGGGATTACTATCGAAACTCTCAAACGTCCTCTTTTCAAATTATCTTCATGTTACACGTGTACCATAAGTGCCTATGAGCACCTCTGCTAAAACATCACGATGATACCCAGACGAGTCCGTAAGCATCGGGTCTTTTTCCATTTAACAAACCCTCCATCAATTCAGATAACTATTTCGGTCGGCTTGTTGCTTCTATTTGTGTCGCTCTTAGTCGCTTGGATCTACTCTTCTTATTTTGGTCGAAGTTATGTCCGTCTCCTGGTATTTCCCGGCAACGACGGCAACTGTAACCACGCGACTGAAGCTTTGGGGGTACATTGCTGGGGAGATTACTCGGTTCTTCGATTTAATTCGATTTTCGATCTTCCTACAGAACCTGAGTCTCTTTATCCGTTGGGGGCTCGTTTACTCCGGATACCACTTTGGCTTATTGAAATGTTCTTTGGTCCAAGAGCTGAAATCTTGGTATTCCAATTGATATCAACAATTTCATGCTTATCTCCGCTAATTATTGGAACGAAGAATCGACCTGTAATTGAACGATGCGCAATTCTCGTTGTTTACGGATTCTGCAGCGTAGGTTTCGTAACTCTAATTGATAGGGGAAACATAATCGGGCTTACTGTATTGCCACTTTACATCTACTGCAGGGAACTTCGTAAGGGCAATCCTTCTACTCCGAAGCTTGCAACAAGCCTTCTCATAATTGGCCTTATAAAGCCCCAGTTCTTGATTCTGGGAATGTTACTGACTGCAACCAAAGTGAAGTCAAAGATGATTCCAACGGTGGGTCTCGTGGTTTTGATCGTCCTGGTAACTCAAGTAGTTCTTGGTTCGGGACTTCAATCAATTCAAGATTGGTATGTGGCGGCCACAGATTGGTCAAGGTCGCTCCGCCCAGACATTCCATACCCAACAAATCTCTCGGCCAATAAGCTTCTGTATTTAATATTTCGAAAAAGTTTTGGGATTGGATTTTGGCTACCGATACTAATCGTGCTGATTCTCATTGCGGTACGCGCGCTACAAAAGATTCAACTGAAGACTCTTGATCTGGTCAGTGTCCTGATGTCCATGATCATATTTGGATCAATTTCGTATGTGTACTACTTAGTATTGATAATTCCTGCTGTTTCATTACTAATTGAAGATGAATATAGGTTTGAAATGGAAGATCAAGTAGTACCGAGCCTCAAAGTACCAAGAGCGCTGTTTCTGGTACTTACCCTCTGTAGTGCACCGTTAGCCCTCCCTCAAGAGCTCTTTGGAGGCGTAAACCTAAATTCTGAAAATGTTTGGCCGATCTTTGTTACTGCAATGATTTTCTGCAGTGTTATTTGTTACGTAACTGCTCAATTGAAGTCCATGGTGTCGCAAGGAACGTTCAGTATATGAGTTTACTAGATAGGCAATACTTGAAGAAAGTTGATCCTTATCTACTTGGGGTCATTGGTGTTCAGTTCGCAATAGCCATTCCGATGCTTTTCAAAGCTCTCCCACTTACAAGCGGTTGGTTCATGGCTGCAGCTTCGGAAGCAACAAAAAGGACTATCTATAAGGATTTCTTCTGGTTCACTCCACCGGGAGCTGTGTTCTTTGAGGGAGTAGTTCCTAACCTCTTTCCCTCACCATTCTTTGCGCAAGATCTTGTCCACTTGGCCTATTGGATCTTTCTATCCGTCTTTCTGTATCGACTTATTTCACTATTGAGTGGCCACATAACCGGATTTATTTCCTCAACGATTCCCTTAACAATCTACTTTGTTCAACCAGGAAACATAATTTCAGGATATTTTGAAACTGCATTTGGTTTCCAAATTGCTGGATTGTTCTACTTAGTGAAAGCTCTTAATAACGGATCTCGTAAACAATCTTTTCTTGCAGGATTATTCCTTGGGCTATCTGTCACGATTCGTCTTACAGCGTTACCGTTTCTTTTGGTTGTAGTTGCAAGTTCATTTCTGAAATTTAGGCGAATCAAGGGGCCCATTAAAGAACTTCGACCGGGTCCAATTGCGCTTGGTGCAAGTATCCCATGGTTATTGATCCTTCTTTGGTCATTTCGATCCCAGAACACAATTGCCATGTTTGAAAGCATCTTCCAGACGGGATCTAAAGCTGGAATTGCAGGATGGAGTCAAATTTTTGCGGCTTCAGTTATTCAATTCAATCTGAATATCTGGCTCATCGTCGTCATTGTCTGGGCACTCGGAATCAGGTTGGTTCAGAAGAATGAATTTGAACAGTTGCATTCGCAGCTCATTGGCGTTGTTTCACTAACTGGCCTATTTGCAATCGCTCTTAACTTTTTAAACGATAATGCGGGTGTCCAATTACTTGAAGGATTCCTATTCCCCATCGTTGTCGCGGCAACCGTTTTCATCTACTCACTTCAAGAATTTCTCGCTACAAGCAAACGACGCTTCTTCTGGCTTTCAACCATAACGTTCCTGCTACTCGCTCTCTCAATTGTCATTGGATGGACTTTGTCGATCTCAAATGCTGATTATCGACCTCTAGCAGGATTTCAATGGTGGCACCTACGAGATATCGCCAGAAGTGGATCGACAAATGTAATTGACATTGGTTGGTTTGGATTCTTGATGGCTCTGGTTTCACCTAGATACGTTTCTCATCTCGTAACGCGTCAGTCGATCTACTTCCTTGCCATGTCTATCGGCTTAATGAGAGTAACTGATTCAGTAGCAGGTGGACAATCCGCCGAGACTTTATTGGTGGGAATTTCTCTCGGGCTTGTCGTATTAATTAATCTAATTCGGCCGATCAACAGTTACTTGGCTATATACGCGCCGAGATTGCTTCTGATTATCTTGATGCCTGGTTTAATTCTGATTCAACGTGAAACTCCCTATTCATGGCTTGGGATTACTCGGGCTCCTCTCTCAAGCAACGATTCCAATCTATCTTTTCGTAAGTCACCATTCGTTCTCAGTGCTGCTGACAGTGATTTTTATAATCAAGTTAACCAGATCGTGCAAGAAAACGAAATTAGTGAATCGGATGTTTTCTTTGCGACTCGAAATGTTGGGCTGTCTGTTCTCTTCAACATCAACCGATACCCAATCCAGTGTGTCGTACTTTGGTGGGATGTCTGCCCCGAACAATTAGCAAGAGAAGATTTCCAGCGGGTTCAGAAGTCTCCCCCGCTGTTTGCCTTCATTACCTTTGAGTCGTATGACGTAATTAATTCAAATGAAGATGCTTGGAATGGGGGAATGGACTCTTACCAAAGAAAAATTCAAGAATATTTTCAATCATTGATTGACTCAGGCGAATATCGTGTCCTCTTGACTTACACTCACTCGCCACTAAGTGCATCCTCTGCAAAAACGTTAATTATTTCTCGATCTAAGACGTAACGAAAGGATTGTTGCTGCATTAAAGGCGCAACTTGATATCTGTACTTGATCACTTGGCCGACCAAATAGTTCGCTCTGCGCAATGATGTCGCCGGGTAGGTTTCCCACTCATTTCAAACGACATTCTCTGATGAATCCAAATGCCACGCTGATGTACGGATAATCGCCTCATCGAGGCGAACACCGTCTTCAAAACCAAGTTCAGACGTTATCCGCGAGACATTCGGGAAATAGCTAGTGCGGTTGGCGGAGGTATCAACTCCAACGATTCGAACCTTGCCACCTGGATTAAGTATGTCTCGTATTCGCTCTGCAAGCTCTCGGATTGAAACCTTGTGGGGTGACCCAAGGTTATAGCTAGTGTGTTCAAGATCTCTTGTCATTGCACACACAATAAATTTTGTGAGGTCGCTCCCGTACTGGTAAGAACGAACTGATCCGCCACCACTCTTGACAATAATGTCTTCGCCACGAAGAGCATTCAGCAAAAAATTCCCAGCTGCGAAGTGCACATCAAGCGGTAGATACGGCGCCAAAAACGTGAATAGTCGTAGGGAAACATGCTGCGCTCCAAGTTTGGAACAATGAACTCTCACCATAAGTTCCGCAAGGCGCTTGGCTTCATGATAGGCGTTACGAATATTGTTTAAGTCAGGTCCGAAGTTGCAGTCCTCTCGAACCCCATCAGCAAATTTGTGGGACTCTCCGTATACCGCACCTGAGCTGAGGAATACCATTTTTGTGGCTTCAGATGTTACAAATTCGCTTAAAACATTACGTGTACCCGACACAATTACGTCCATCATTTCATGCGGTGCCGACAGGTTTAGTGACTCGCTTGCAGCTGTCGCCGCATGAAGTACGAGATCGATGTTGTCGGACCAACTTTTCTTTAAAGTTCTAATGTCTGCGGCGCGAACCTCGACCATTGGGTTTACGGCTAGTCTTGGATGTCGCGTCAAAAGCTTTTCAGGATTTCTGCAATTGAGTATCAATTTTCCGGAACCAGCAAATCGAGTACTGGACTCCAACCAAGTTGCCACAAGCCAAGTAGCCACAAATCCTGAGGCTCCAGTGATTAGCACATTCTTGTTAACAAGCAGTGAACATTCGGCTGGCAAGGCGTCAACTACACCACGAATATCTTCTTCAAATATCGAAGTTGGTTTCACCAGAAAGATGCTACAGGTCTTGCAACAACTGATACTTAATGAATCACTAATCCGATGTAAGTGGTCGCGTAATGACCTCTCGCATCAAGGTGCACAATCCTCGTACTGAAGCGTCATCCGCATCGACTCTTCTCCATCTAAATTGGCTCATTCGTTCAATTAACGCGTTTCGCAATGGCTCAAAGCGCATAAGTAAGCCGCCCGAAAGAACCATTCTGTCTAAGGAACCACAGTCAAGCTTGTCAGCAGCATCCTCAACCATGTTTACAATCGCGTCGCAGGTAGCTCGAAATATTGAGCCTACGTTCAAATTTGACTCATTGATATTTGAAATTGAACCAACACTTCCGTAGGACGACTCAAAAAAGGAATTGTTTATCCGAAGCGTTGATGAATGACAGTCACGAGTAGCTTCACTGATACTTTTCCAGGTGAAGTCGGTAGGGTCGTTGAGTTTGTTTGAAAATAACGAAACGAGAACATTTACTGATCGCCCGGCAGGAATATGAGTCACGCAATGAAGAAATCTGTCATCGAAGAATGGTCGTAACTGGAGATTTTCGTTTGGACCTTCAGTGATTCTTGAAACCTGCCCTCCTGTAGCCAAATTTACAGAAAACTCGTCCAATTCCAGTTCGACGCCAACCATGTTGGTTTGGTGATCTCCGAGTGCAACAAAGACTGGGCATCGAAACTCCTCGTTGATTCCAATGCATTCAATCTCGCTGATGGGCGTTGGGAGTTGAAACTTGTCTAATCGTAATTCGTGTAAAAGCTCGTGGTGCCAAGTACCAGCAATGACGTCATACATGCCAAGCGATGCTGCATCAGTGGAGTGAATCTTGTTTGTTGTCTCTACCCCAACAAGCGAGTTTGCAACAAATGAGATGAGGCTATGTACATGTATCTTTTGCTGAAATGAAAGGTGTCCGCGCAATGCAACCAAAGTTTGAACTGGTAATCCAGTTCGCAATTCATTGCCAGTGGAACGAATAGTCGATGGACCAAGCCGTCTTGTGAGAGAAGGAATCGAACATTCAACCTCATGGTCGCCCTTCGAAAGATCGCTTCGCCATGTGTAAATAGGTGTTTGCGCTCTCAGTTGTCGATCAACGAGTACGAGACCGTGCATCTGACCTGTGATACCAATCCCATGACATCTTCCGTTGATTGGTTTCATGCCGCGAAGAAACATTTGGATTGCCGCTAGTAACTCCTGTGAGTCAATTACTCTCCCGCCGTCTGAAATCTCGCGAACTGGGGTCAGCTCAGTTCGAACAACTTTGAACTCTCTTTCGTGAGCAATATCAACACGCGCACCCTTGAGAAAAGTTCCACCTACATCTATGGCAAGAAAATAATCCACTATTGAGATGTACTATAGACATTCTCTTTGGCTAAATAATCCTGAAGCACTAGCTCTAGTTTGTAGTCAAGTTGTGTTGGAACTATCTCAAGATGACCCACTGAATCGGGCAATATAAGATTCAAAACCTGTCCAACCATCTTCTTGTCTCGGCGGGCGTGTAGTATTAGTTCGGCAGCGCTTGGAAATTGATTTAGTTTGAACGGAAGATGTTGAGATATGAATTGTTGAATTTCCAAACGAGAATCGTTGTCAAACTTCTGTTGCTGTGTGGATAAGAAGTTGACTAAGTCGATTCCCCACGCCACAGCTAGTCCGTGGGGTATTTGGTGATCGGTTAGAGCCTCCAACGCATGACCAAAGGTGTGTCCATAGTTCAAAATTCGGCGTAAATCAGCTTCGTATTCATCTTCTTCAATGATGTGCCTTTTTACCAAAAGGCTTTGGTATATCAGCTCTGAAACCCCGCCTCGGAGACCAACTGAATCGACCACGTCAAATAACTTCTTCAAGTGTGCTTTCCCGCCAGTTATCGCCAGTTTTAGAATTTCGCCATAGCCCGACATAATTTCGCGGTCCTGAAGAGTCGCAAGAAATGCATGTGAAATATGGACTGCTCGAGGAGGATTTACCAATCCCAATTGATTTTTGAAACTTCCAAAGTTGATGCCACACTTTGCCCCAATTGAACTGTCAGCCATACTGAGCAGTGTTGTAGGCACCAGGACGAATTTGACGCCTCGATAATAGATCGCCGAAGTGAATGTAACTACGTCTTGAATGATCCCACCTCCAACCCCAACGAGCGTTAGTGACCGGTTCAAACCATTTTCAAGCAACCACTCAACAACTTTGCTTACGCCATCAAGCGACTTCAGTTTTTCAGTGGCCTCCAAGATGAGAACAGGTCGGTGGACTGATATCTGACCGAGGAGGTGTTGATAGAGGTCGCTAATTGTTGCATCAACAACAAACGCAGAGTCTTGAATTTCAAGCAAGTCTCGCAATAGATGTTCTTCGTCATCATGAAAATTGACGTCATAGTTGAAGTCACGTGACTTAATAGTCAAGACTTGATTCAACATGCAAGAAATCCTCCGTCGATTTGAACACGCTGTCCTGTTATGTACGTGTTCTCTTCGGAAATTAAATACCTAACCAGGTGTGCAATTTCAGAACCGGTTCCAAGTCGACCTATTGGGATTTCGGACACTATCTTTGCAAGAGCGTCTGATGAATTGTTTCTCGCAGTAAGTGGTGTGTCAACAAAACCTGGACTGACGCAGTTCACCAAAATTCCACTTGTGGCAAATTCAATCGCAGCAGATCGGACTAACGACTCAAGACCAGCTTTGGCAGCAGAATACGCTGATCGCCCAGGTCTCGACACTAGGGCATACGAACTTGATATTGCAACAACTTTACCATGTCCTCTTTGTCCCATTTTTGGACAAAAATAGCGCAGGATCAACATAAATGAGGTGAGATTAACCATCATCATCTCAGACCAATCGTCAAGTGATGTGTCATTGAGCGAACGAGGTTTGTTTATCCCTGCTGCGAATACAATCGCCTCCGGAATTTCGTATTCGAAGCTTTCCACAAATTGAACAATGGAGTCCGGGTCGCTGAGATCAAGATCAACACGAGAGGGAGCAACGATCTCCCACCCGTGCTCCTGAAGGTCACTTTGAATTGCCGAGCCAATTCCCCCAGAAGCCCCAATGAGTAATACGGATCTTCTATTCATCAGTGTTACTTCCAATTACTTCATCCACAAGAAAACTTGGTCGACGTCGGGTCTCTTCAAATATGATGCTGATGTACTCGCCTAAAAGACCAAGATAGGCAAAAAGTACTCCAAATAGAAGGAGAATTGCTGAGGTTAAAGTGCCGAATCCAGCAAATGGAACTCCCCGAATTACCCAAAGAATCGCTGAGCCCCCTAGTACAAGTAGCGAAGTGGCACAGAGTGCGTAACCGATTGCGCCAATAATGCGCAACGGAAAGAAAGTTTCAGCGAGAATAGCCCTGAGTGCATATGGGGCCGTGACAAGCGCCTTGAAGCTTGATTTCCCTCGCTCCCGCGCCGGTCGCTCATACGGAATTGCTATTGAAGAAAAGCCGAGCCAGGCCCAGGTGCTTCGTACAAGACGCACGCGTTCTGGCAATGCATTAAATGCTGAGTACGCGGCTTTAGACACCAAACGAAAGTCACTTGCATTTCTCGGAACGGATCCGTTACTAGCTTTATTGAGAACCACATAAAACATTTCAGCCAAAACACGTCGCAAAACAGATTCTCCGTGACGCTTTTGAATTTGCGTGTAAACGTTTTCGTAACCCCGTTCCCATCCACGCAGAAGTTTCGGAATGATTTCAGGAGGATCTTGAAGATCGCCACTCATAATCACACATGCATCACCTGACACATGGCTCAAAGCCGCCAGCATTCCCCCTTCCATATTGAAGTTTCGAACTAGTCGAACAATCTTAAATCGTGGGTCTAATTGGTGAATCTGCTTGACATGCTCAAACGTCTGATCAGAGGAACCGTTCTCGCAGAGAATCACCTCAAATTTGTACTTATCTGATTCATCTGCAAAAACCTGCTGGAGTCGTCTAGCTAGGTCAAAAACATTATCAGCCTCATTAAAAAGAGGAATGGCAACCGAAACAAGTTGCAGATCACTCACTGAAGATACTTCCCATATTTGCCACGTTCGACATCACTCAATTTTGGGGTCATTTCATACAATGGATCAGACTCCATGACACCATTTGCTCCGATCCTGCTGCTGATCTTTGGCCAATAGGTCTGCTCTGGATCAATCGTCAATTTGCAAATCAAGGGACCAGGATTCTCCATCGCAAAATCTAAAGCATGATCTTCAAAGCCCTCTGATCGAAAATCAAAATATGGAATACCGTATGCTTTCGCCAGTATTGACCAGTCAGGGAACCCTAGTCCCGTTGCAATATCGCACCCCAAATAGGCGCCATGAAAGTAGTTTCGCTGTGTTGTGCGAATCGATCCATAACCCTGGTTGTCAAAAATAAAGACTTTGACGTTGAGTTGATTTACGGCAAGCGTCGCTAATTCCTGAATATTCTGGGTAATACTTCCATCGCCTTCTACAAGAAGGACTCTTCGGTCTGGTGCGGCAAATGCTGCGCCAATAGCGCCTGGTAACCCGTACCCCATGCTCGCTAGGCCATTATTGCAAACAGAAACCTGCCCTGGTCGAAGACTTAACGCTTGTATAGCAACTGAGTTTGCTCCGCCTGACGATGCCGGAATCCAAATATCACGGCAATTCGAAACATTAGAAATCGCCATGTAGAACTTATACGGAGATATAAATCCGTCACCAGTCCTGTTTTCTCGATCATCAAGAGGAAATGCCTCGCGAACAAGTTCGCAGTATCCAAACCAGTCGTCATTCAAGCACTCAATTTTGTCGGCTATCGAGCGGAGGACGATATTCGCATCTGCATGAACCTTCAGGTGAACATTTGGATGCCCCTTCTCAAGCTCGTGAATGTCAATTTCTACATGAATAATCTTCGCTCGCGCACAGTACTGCTCCCAATTGAACCCTGTCTCCTGATAACCAAGTCTCGCTCCGAGGACCAAAACAACGTCAGCTTGATTAATCAAGAGGTTTGACGAGCGTTGACCCCAGGTTTCTGGACGCCCGAAGTAATTCGGATACTCACTATCTATTCGATCAGCTGCATGCCAAGTCGTGAAAATTGGAATTTTAGATTTGATTAGTTGATCCCTAAGTTGAACGCACGTTGAGCGCTCAACTCCAGCACCAATTAGAAGCGCAGGGCGATCAGCCTCACCTAGGAGCCTGACAATCTCATCAATACTGGCGATACCCTCATTCCGTTCAACTGATTGATTGAGTTTGAGAGGCTCGGTTTCAGACAGACTGTGTGGCGGACCACCTTGAACATCAAGACAGAATTCAATGAAAACTGGACCCTTTCGGCCGTTGGCTCCATCATTGATCACTTGGACTACAGCGGGCTTGCTCACGGTTTGGGAAATTCGTAGAGCATGCTTGCAGACTGGTTCTGCTAATGCAACACCATCAATTTCCTGAATGCCACGTTGTCTTAAATCAGATGACTTCAAATCCTTCGATTTAACCTGTCCGCCGATAATCAAAAGCTCTCGGTGCTCAAGCCAGGCGCCTGCGATTCCAGTTAGAGCATTTGTTATTCCTGGCCCAGCGGTAACTAGAGCAAATGCCCGACTTTCACTACTTACCTGGTTGAAATATTCTGTTGCGATAGTTGCTGCGACTTCGTGAATAACTGGAATGCATGTAAACCGGCTACGCGCACTGTTTAGTAGATGCATTACATTTCCACCTGCCACGAAAAAACAATGTGTGTAACCCAGTTCAACCAGCCAGTCCGAAAACTGATCTGAGTATGTACTTACCTTCTGTTCCATTAGGGCGTCTACAGTCCTCTGCCCAAGATCTGATCACGGAGATGCTGATTACGTGAATAGGGATTATCGAGACAATCAATGCTTACGGGTGCATCCTTGATTATCGGACGTATCACTGTGTCTCCAAGAACCAATTCGCGACATGATAGTTGGCCACGAAGTAGTGGAATCGCAAGATAGATATCGTTTTCGCTAAGCACATCGCCCGGGTGAATATCACGGGACGCGTAAACACCGCGCACTAATGCATCTAGGTAGTCAATTTCATCTTTGCTAGGGATTCGTTTGTTGACACCGCTTGGCCCACACATCTCCCTCGCTTTCTTAAAGGCCTTGAACCACACATCAACCTGCTCAGGAAGGCTGCAGTAAGAAGAGACGGGAATCTCATCGGCATCGATATCAATGTGGCGCTCAAAAGTCCGCGCACCCTTTGCATATCCGATCATTACCGATGAGTACCAGTCATGATATTCGTGGGTCGACAATCCAACAGTAACGCCGGGGTATCGGTTGCGGAGAAAGTCGATTTGATTGAGTTCAAGTTGGTGGTCCTCTGAAGGGTAGAGCGACACACAGTGATTGAGTGCGAGAGGAATTTGCCGATTTTCGAAGAAAGTGACCAGGTCATCCACGTCTTTAAGCGAACTTCCTCCAGTTGAAGCTATTACGGGCTTTTTTGACTTAGCAATGCGCTCAATAAGTACCCAATCGTTCAGATCAGAGCTTGCGATCTTGATGATTGGCATTTCAAGTTCGTCAAGAAAGTCAACTGACTTTTCGTCAAACGGCGTTGCAGTCGGAATACACCCGGACTTCGTGATGTGACTCACCAGCTCGGCAAAATCTGCGCGCGACATTCTGGTATCCATAGTCTTTTTGATATACCGAATATCGGTTCTAGTAGCGTGATCCTTGTGGATAAAAGACTCCACATCACGCAACTGAAGTTTGATCGACGCTCGAATTCCGTTATATCGAACAACTTTTGAAAAATCATCAACGATCCGCTTGCCTCGATCGAGTCTGCCCCAATGATTGTTTGCCATCTCCAAGACAAAAAGTTCTTCAAAGATGTCGCGATTGATGCTCATGTTTATGCTCGTTTCGTCTGCTTGCCAATGAATTCTCGAATTGTCGCAATTACAAAATCGACCATTGAATCAGAAAGTCCTGGGTAGACACCGATCCAAAAAGTTCCGTTTGTGATGAGATTCGATCCGCTCAGTTCCCCCGCGATTCGATATTGAATTCCTTGATATGCGGGTTGGCGCACCAAATTTCCCCCAAAGAGGAGTCGAGTTCCAATGTGCCTACTTTCGAGGTGTTGGATGAGGCCCAAACGATTAAACGGTGCGTCCTCTTTTACTGTTATTGCATAACCAAACCAGCTTGGCTCAGAGTTTGGCGTTGCAACTGGCAAGTGCAGCACATCGGTGAAATCCTTCAGGCCCTCATTGAGAAGGTTCCAGTTCTTCCGCCGAGCAGCGATGAAGTGAGGGAGCTTCTTAAGTTGAGCAACTCCAACAGCTGCTTGCATATCAGTTAGTTTCAGGTTGTATCCGATGTGCGAATACACATATTTATGGTCGTAACCATAGGGAAGATCACCCAACTGCCAGTCGAAGCGCCGTCCGCACGTATTGTCGTGTCCTGGTGGGCACCAACAGTCTCGACCCCAGTCGCGGAACGATTCAATAATTTTCTTCAACGGGGCACTATTGGTGAGTACGCAACCTCCCTCACCCATGGTGATGTGATGTGCGGGATAGAAGCTCGCTGTTGCTGTGTCACCAAATGATCCGACTGGCTTTCCATTGAACGTCGCACCAACCGCATCACAGGTATCTTCAACGACATAAAGGTCGTGTTTGTCAGCAATTCTCATTACCGACTCGATGTCGAAGGGGTTCCCGAGTGTATGAGCCATCATGATTGCGCGGGTTTTCGGCGATATAGCTGCTTCTATCGATTCCTCAGACGCGTCAAATGTCCCCATGCGCGCATCAACGAAAACTGGAACCAGTTGGTTTTGAATTATTGGATTGACAGTGGTGGGAAATCCTGCAGCAACGGTGATGACCTCGTCTCCTGGCTTGAGGGCACGGTCCTTGAGCCTTGGCGAAGTCAGAGCGGTGAGTGCGAGAAGATTCGCACTAGATCCCGAATTGCACAAGAGAGCGTGCTTGGCACCCATGACATTGGCGAATTGCTCTTCGAATGTTTCGGCGAATCTCCCTGTAGTCAACCAAAAGTCAAGGGACGCTTCAACAAGGTGCTGGAGTTCATCTGCGTCGAATACCTTCCCGGAAACGGGTATATGTGAGATGCCGCCTACAAATGGTTTGGCGGGGAACGCCTCGGCGAAGTACTTCGAAACAAGGCGAGAGATCTCATCTCGAATCAGTTGCGCAGAAGCGGACCGCACGAGAGACATAACCGCCCTATAATAGTTCGCCCCCGTCCCACAGGACAATCCCATTTTTGGGTCTTATTATCTCTCTAAGTGTTCACGGACGCCCTCGGCTCACTAGGGTTTACCAGCTACCCGACAGCGGATCGACCACCGACGCATGACGCTCTGTGACGAGACCGAAGCTTCAGCACCTCAAGCCTGAGATGGCTGAGAGGTCGCTCTGACCGATGCCCAAATCGATCGAGGTATCGACCTCTCACGATTTCAAGCTCATCTGACATCCACCAGTCGTCAACCCGCTCCCAATTTAACTCAAGAAATCTTTGAACAGATTCAGTTGAGAAGTGAACCAGTCCAACCTGCTCCATTTCTGTGAACAACTCGGCACATGTTGCTCGAATGGCATGGACATCTGGGTGAAGCCGAAGGATCGTTGGAATTGATTGCCCGAATTGAACAATCTCTGAAGTTCCGAGCGTCGTACACACCACAAGACGAGCCCTCTTCTGCATTGGAGCGATGGGGCTTAGACCGTTGTCTAATCGAACATCAGGGAATGCTGCTCTCCACATTTCTTTATGGCTGTCGTCATACTTATCGTGATCATGATGGAGCCGAATCGTTGTGCTCTGTTTGATGTCCACTGGAAGCTGAGAATACGTGTCGAGCAGCATCTGCTTGTAGGCATGGTCGTCTTCAAGGCTTGACCACGGTTTTCTGCTGTGACGGAATGTGCAATCGGTGACCATCAAGAGTTGATCTCGATGTGCACTTGATCTTCTGCTCCGCTTCCAGACCAAGAGCTGACAGGGAATCTTGACGGCGTTCTCTGCCTCACTCCAGCCCCAGTGGAGGAAGGAGTCAGGAAAACTTCTTTCGAATTCTTCTCCACGCGTCGGCACGAGACCTTGCCCGTTAAGTCCGCCGTGCTGGCTACACACAATCTTGGATCCTCTAAACCTCTGGTATGTAGCCCAAAGAAGGAACGAATCGGACCCAACATGCAAGTTTGCAGTGAAAATAACCGCTGGAACACTTCGTATGCGTTGGTTCGTGAACTGAAGAATTACATCGCCAAGTTCGATCAGCGTTTGCGGTAGGTAGGTAGGTAGGAGCGTCAAAATGCAGTGTTCGAGACTTCCGGATCTGTCATCGGGGCGAACGAACAAGAGCTTTTTTCGCTTATCCCAGTCGACTGCATTGGGTAGTGCGGGTTCTCGCCATCGCAACGGGAAGGATCGACACATGACAGCGAGGAGGACTTCTTGAATTCGACTGAGATATGTCCGAGTGACGACAATTCGTTTGCCAGTACCGGCTGCATTCGGTGCTGCACCACGTCGGAGAAGGCTCACAGGGACTGGCTCGGGCTCTGAAAACCCGAGATTTCCGTACTCGTCCCAGTATTCGAGGATGTCGATGCAGACTCTCGCGGTCCATTGATCGGTTTGGGACGCCTCAAGCAAGTCTGTCATTCGGACAAGCGGCACGGAAGGTGCGTGACTGAACTGACCGGATCGAAGCAAGTGACGTTCTTCGATCGACATCTTTTCGCAGACTTCCCAACGCGAGGTAACAAGATCAGCAAAGTTGAGAAGCCAATATCGCAGGGCACCTTGTTCGGCAAGAACTCCGACGTGTGGCGCGATATCGAATCTCTGGTCACAGAGTCGCTGCTCAACAACAGAAACAACTCGGCTTACATATTCGCTCCGCTCAAGCCTGTCAACCATGACCATTCCTATTGTCACAGACCGCTAAGAAATACGGAGAACAAGACCCACGTGGCGCGCTCGGCAGGAGTCGAACCTACAACCTTTTGATCCGTAGTCAAATGCTCTATCCATTGAGCTACGAGCGCAATATGGATCATCAGTCTAGGACGTATGCCGAGGGGTCACTACCGGATTCGATCTATTCCCATGGCCCCCAACCGTTGTTCCGTCGATAGATCTCCAGTGCCGCCTCGGCGTTCTTTCGCGGGTCAAGCAACTGATTCGCTCGAACGACCCCGATCTTCGGCAGCCACTGCTTATGCCATCGGTAATAGATCTGAAAAAGCCCATAACAGCACTTGTTCGGTATCCCGATAACTCGTGGATTCAACTTGCTCTCTCGACGTGCGATTGCGAGCGCGCGTTCCTCTAACTCATCGGGCCACACCTCACGAATGATCTGCACAATCTCCTTCTGGGTATATGTCGTCGCAGGTATTGCTTCATCGACTGGGACACAGATCAGATCCTTGGGTTGAAGCATCGTCGACTTTTTGGCCCCGTTGAGGCGCAGGAGAGCATTCAACGTGGTTTCTGACTTCTCAGCGATTGACCACCACGAGTCTCCCCGTTGCACGACATACGTCGGTGTGCAGGCGGCCAACGTTGGCTGCACCGTCGAACCAACTGCAATCAGGATCGAAACGACGATGAGCAGTCCACAGACGCGAACTCGCATGGCGGAGAGGGTGGGATTTGAACCCACGGTCCGGTTAAACCCGGACAACGCCTTAGCAGGGCGCCCCATTCGGCCTCTCTGGCACCTCTCCAAGAAACTCAACATTGAATGAGGTGTGAAGTGTACTGGCGGAACGGGAGGGATTTGAACCCCCGGGCCTTTTGGGCCGTCCGCTTTCAAGGCGGATGCGATCGTCCACTCTGCCACCGTTCCGTTGAGGAACGCTATCGGGCGATACGTGATCTCAGTTCGCCCACCCAGTCATCTGCATCGCGCCAGCGAGCATCGGCGTGTTCTCTCGCAGAATGTGCATGTTCACCTGCGGCGGGATAGGAACCAAGGAACTTCACGGAGCCCTGCTTGGCGTGAAGTTCGCGGAGCGCATCGGCGACGAGCTCATCTTCGATGTGGCCGTCTGCATACATGATGAAGCAGTAGTCACCCAGACCACCTCGCTTGGTCGGTCGCGAAAGCAGGTTTGAAAGGTTGATTCGTCGCGCAGCGAATTCTTGCAAGATCGAGATCAGCGATCCTGGTTCATCCGCGCGCTGGAAAACAACAAGGCCTGTCTTGTCGTGTCCGCTCTTCGGCGGGATGACGTCCTTGCCGACGAGGACGAAGCGGGTTTGATTGCCGCTGTGGTCGGCGACATTCTCCGCCAACACCGAAAGCCCGTAATGCTCTGCTGCACTCCGTGGTGCGAGGGCTGCTGCTCCGTAGTCAACGGATTCTGCGGCGAGACGTGCTGCATCGGCCGTGGAGTTGGCGGCACGAACTTCGGCGTTCTTCAACGTGTTGCGGATGAAGGTGTGGCACTGGGCGGTGGCCACGGGGATTGAGTGCAGGACGGTGATCTGATCGAGTGAGGTTCCCTTGCGCCCGACGACACAGTGCTCGATATCGAGGACGACTTCCCGTTGAATCAGGAGGTCGTGGTCAAAGACCAGGGCATCTTGGGTGAAATTGACGGTGCCCTCGATGGAGTTCTCGATGGGAACAAACCCATATTCGGTCTCGCGACGCTCGACTGCATCGAGAACATCTGGAACGGTGGAGTAGGCAATGCGCTCCAGTACGGCGAGGTCTGGCTGGCTGAGCAAAGCCTGTTCGGTGAAGGTGCCAGCAGGTCCAAAGAACGCGATACGTCCACGCGGTGTCGTCACGATGATCAAGGCTAGAGCGCGAGATCCTCGGAGCTCGCCCGATATTCGTGGTTGTGGTCGCACTAGCCTGATTTCATGTTCGAATATGTGGCGTTCAACCCCTTCAATTCCAGCCCTGAAGCCCTGGCGACCGAACTGACAAAGAAGTCGGCAGAGGGATGGGAAGTTGTCAATATCGTCACCACTTTTGATGGTCGGTATTGCGCGTTCCTCCGTCGACCAGTGAGTGGATCCACACAACAGGCACCGCAGTCAGTCGGGTCTTCGACTGCCCAACCAGCGCCGACGAGTGCGGCGCCAGCTGCGTGGTACGCCGATCCGTCTGGACGGTTTGAGCTGCGCTACTGGGACGGCAAGGAATGGACGGAGCACGTCGCGCGGGGTGGCCAGCAGTTCACCGACCCACCGGTGGCCTGAGAATTCATGAGGGCGACCTCCCTCGGCCATGCAGGCATCCTGATCGAGACCGATCAGGGCTCCATTGTCTGTGATCCGTGGTTCGAGCCAGCATTTCTTGGCTCATGGTTTGTCTTTCCCCGAAATGACCAGCTTTCAGCGGAGTTGATGAATCGGGTCTCTAACCCGACATACCTCTATATCTCTCACCAGCACGGTGACCACCTGGATGAGGTCTTCCTACGAGAGCGAATGAACAAGGACGTCACCGTGTTACTCCCGGGATTTCCGACCAGGGAGCTTGAGCGTCAGTTATCACGACTCGGGTTTCACCGATTCGTCCGCACGACGAACGGGGCAGAAGTCGAACTCAACGCGGGACTGTCCATCGCAATCCACATCGAGAGCTCCATCAGTGATGGTCCGGGTGGGGATTCTGCGCTCGTCGTTTCTGATGGAACCACGAGGCTCCTCAACCAGAACGACTGCAGAATCGGTGACCTTGCTTCGCTGACCTCGCACGGACCAATTGATCTGCACTATCTCCAGTTCAGCGGGGCGATCTGGTACCCCATGGTCTACGACATGCCGGTCGACGACAAGCGGACGCTCGCCATGTCGAAGATCGAGAGTCAATTCGCCCGTGCGGAGAAGTACGTCGAGTCGGTTGATTCACGAGTCGTACTCCCCTCCGCTGGACCACCTTGCTTCCTCGACGAGGACCTGTTTCACCTCAACATGATCGAGCCAAGTGACATCTCCATCTTTCCTGACCAAACAGCTTTCATTGATCGGCTGACGAAGCGAGGGGTCAAGAACCCGACGCTCAACGTGCCGGGAACATGCGTGGATGTCAGCCCACACGAGTTCACTGTCACCCATCCCGGTTCGCTCGAGGCCGTGATGGAACCCTTCACGAATAAGAAGAACTACCTGCGTCAATATCAATCTGATTGGTCGGACTGGCTGAACCGTGAACATGGTTCTTGGCCCAAGGACACGACTGATCTCGCAACATCACTGCAGACCTGGTGGGAGCCACTCTTCGTCCTGTCGCCAATACTGCGACAAGCAATTGGTGGAAATTGTCGCATCACGTCGGGGGACGCAGATCTTCTGATTGATTTTTCCGCTGAACAAGTTCGGCCGTTCTCGGGTGAGCACTTCCGTTATCGCTTTACCATTCCACGGCCACTCCTCGAAAAGGTGGTCGCCGAACGATGTGTGGACTGGTCCAATTCCCTCTTCCTCAGTTGTCGTTTCTCTGCTTGGCGAGAAGGGGAGTTCAATGAATTCCTCTACAACTTCTTCAAGAGTCTGTCGGTCGAGCGCATTCGACGAGCAGAAGATGAGGCCCGTCGGCGGACCGGTGCTCAAGAGGAACTCTCCGACGAGATTGAGCTTGGTGATTTCATCATGCAGCGCAAGTGCCCGCATCGAAGTGCTGATCTCTCCCAATTCGGTGTCATCGAAGGCGACTACGTGGTGTGCACTCTGCACGGCTGGAAGTTCCGAACTTCCGATGGTTCATGCCTCAATGCCGACGACCGGAGTCTGTCGATACGACCAAGGGTCTAGGTCAACGACCCACCATGGACGACGACCGTCGTCCCTCGCGGGAGGAGTTCTTCTTCCCAGATCATGTCCATCGCCGCCACGCTCACGCGCACGCAGCCATGTGATGCGGGGTATGCGGGTACGGAGGTGGAGCCATGGATGGCAACTCCTCCAATGAAGTACTTCGGTCGATAGATCTGACCGAGATCTCCAATCCACCATCCATCGGGTCGCTCCCGATCGATGGCGAAGGTTCCTTCTGGTGTGAGTGCCACGCCTCGAATGATGACTCCAGGAGTGTTTGCGTCCGGTTCCTCATATTCCCTGTCGTCACCGGTGGAGGCATTGAGCACCGCGATGGTCTTGCCTTCCTGGATGAGGAAGAGGAGCTGACGCTGCTTGTCGACTTCGGCGAGCGTGCCTTCTTGGGTGAATGCGGTCGCCGGAGTGGACACTTGGTCGAGGAGGTAGGCGGTTCCTGCGGAAATACTGCCGGTCGGCTTCAGCCGGTAGTACTTCTGGAATGCCATGACCGCCTGCCGAGTGGTGTCCTCGAATCGACCGTCGGTTGCCGAGAGCCAAAAGCCGAGTTGAACGAGTTTCTTCTGAGCCGCCACGGTCGGGGGACCACTGCGCTGACCACTCGCCTGAATCGTCTCAGGGGAGACGGTCGTCGTAGGTGCGGGTAATGAAGTGGTTGGTGCAGCCGATGCCTGTAGCCCACAACCAGCAAGTGAGACCACCGCACCGATCCCGAGTGTGAGCCGACGCATGCTGACTAACTCAACTGCAGGGGCAGTTCGAACCACAGGGTCAGGGAGTACTTCGTCCCCGAGGTGATCCGTGCACTGCGGTGGGGGTGGGTAACGAGACTTGGCCAAACAAGGAGCGACCCGACGGGAAGTTCCGCGTTGGAGTATCCCTGCCGATGAAACTCGAGTTCCGCACCGGTGTAGTCATCGTTCAACTTGACGCTTCCCGACACCTGCGCGACATCGTGGTGGAGTCGGAGTTCTTCCTGAGCGCCCTGCTGGTACTTGATGATGAAGGCATCATTCAGACCGAAATAGTCGATGTGCTCCCACTGCTGCTGCAACTGTGGCCAGATCCTCGACCCCAAGTCGTTCTGGAGCGCATCGAAGAGCCGTGGGCTGATCTGCGTGAGTGATAGTTCATGACCAGGGACCGGGTCGTCAGGGTGCTGATCGAATCCCCCACATGCTTCGGCTGTGCGAATCAATGCAGAACAAAACTGGCGTGTGAGGAAGCTCACGACCACCATCTCTGGAGCGACGACGCGCAGCGGCGATGAGTCGTCAACTGCGTCTGCATAGCCAAAGATGCGTTCAATGTCGCCAAACGGGCGATCTGCAGTGGGGGAACTCACGCCTCCCATGTTCCCATTCCACGGAAGGGTTGGTCGGCATTTCCACATCAAGCTTGATGTTGCGCTGATAACTTGAAATCAGTGAGTTTCGTGAACTCTGACATCCCCTCCGTCGATCTTCGATCTGCACTCGACGGCATTGGGCGGAGATGGTGGCTGGTCGTCTTGAGCGTTGCGGTGACCATTGGTGTGGTTTTTTCGCAGGACTCCGGCTTGGTCGGCTCCTCGGAAGAACAGGTCGTTGTCGATCGCACATATGAAGCGATCATCGATACCGATGAGCTCGACATCGTCAAGATCGATCCATCCGCAATCACGCCCGTTCCCAGCTTCGAAAATCAAGTGGTGCTTCTCGAGTCGGACGAAGTTCTCACCAGCCTTCAAGAACAGACCGGCATCAAAGCTTCCCTTGACATCACGCGATCCGAACCGAAGTTCACCATCACGGACTCACTTGATGAACTCAATAACCGAGTTACCTTCCTTTCGAGTGGTACACCCGCCTACTCCTTCCGCTGTATCGGTAACTCCGAAGCAGACTGTGACACCATTCTGGATTCGTACGTACAGCTGACAGTTGATCGGCGAAAGGAGAGCATCCTCGGTGGACTCAATGGGGGTCGTGAGTTGTTGGATTCATTGATCTCAAAGGGTCAAGAGCGTCTTGTGGATGGATCCCTAGATGAGCAGCAGCGTGACGCGCAGCGCACCGAAATCGCATCGCTTATGACGAAGCGGGATGCGCTCAAGAATGCTTCTTCGAATGTCTCGGGTGAACTCATGCTCGTGGTGAAAGACGCATTTGTTCAGGGCAAAACGACCTCCTCGGTCACTGCATCAACATATGGGTTCGGACTTGGCGTTGGCCTTATCGTCGGCCTGCTGCTCACCCTCCAGTTGGCCGCTCTGGACAAAACGGTTCGCAATCCATGGCAGATACGTCGCATCAACCCAAACCTCCAGATTCTCGGTTCGCCGGTTGCTCGATCTGATGATGCTCAGTCGACTGCGTTGGCGGCTGCACTTGAGTCCTCGCGAATACAGGGTGCGACTTCGGCGATTCTCCATGTGCTTGATGACTCTCTCATGGATTTCGCCGGCGGCGTCCTTGCGAGGGCACCGCATGTGAAGGGTGTTGTCAGTGGACCCGGCAGTAGTGCGACCGTTGATCAGATAGCGGGAGGAAGCGCCCGATCGCTTATCGTTCTCGTGAAAGCTGGTCGAACGACACGGTCCGAGTTGTCAGAGGCGCTTGGTTTGCTGACTGCAGGTGGGAATCGACTACTCGGTGTGGCCCTGATTTCATAGCGCTTTGCGGTGTGAGTACCGCAACCAAGAGCAACCACAAGAAGTGGTTGCCGATGATGAACACTTCCTGGGTGCAGGCAACGAGGACGAACATTGCCATTCCTACTCGCCACGTCTCCGATGGGATCGAGACGATGGTGGCGATGACTCGTTGACCTGACCACAACACATAACCAGCAAAGAACAATCCGCCGACGATTCCTCCCCCGAGGAGGACTTCAAGAAATCCGTTGTGAGACCACGATGCTCCAGCGGTCGTCCACCAAAGATCGCGCTTCAAGAACTCAGGTGTCGACCATGCTGCACGCCAACCCCACCCAATAACTGGTCGTTCGAGGAAGCCCGTCCAACTGAAATGCCACAACGCTGAGCGTCCGTTGAAGAAATCAGCCTTGCCAAACCAACTCACAATGTTGGTTTGATAACGAAAGCCGACCCAGGCGATGAGCAACACGAAGGACACGAAGGCCGGGTACACGACTCGTTGAATCGCCCCGATTGGGGCATCGGTCTTATGGTGCCACTGACCAATCACGAGCCACACTCCAACGGACAGCAGTGCTACAACAGCAGCTGCTATCGACGTGCTTGACCCACTACGCAGGTAGACGACGATGTCGAGAACGATCACCACACATGAAACGATCAGCAGCGACACATGAAATGGCTTCGAACGGGAGCGCCACAAAGAAATAGCAATGGCGCAACTGGTGATGAGACCGAGCATGGCAACTGGTCCAAGTGAATTACGGTTGAAGTAAATACCAGTCCAGTTCCCTTCAGGGTCGATCGACTCGGTCCACGATCGCTTCACCGCAAGATACGAGAGCACGACGCCCATCTGCATAGCGATCGACACAACAACAATGATCTGACGGCTAGAGAATCGAGACCCCAGATACAGACCGGCACCTGCGGTGACCGTTAGTGCAACGGCATCAATCGAGGTGTATCGACTCAGGTTTGTCCATATCACCGACAACAGCATCCAGACCAACAAGCCGGCGAGGGGGATGAATGGGCCCCTGACGAATTCCTTTTTCAGCCCGCGGCGGGCGAGCAACATGAGAGCAGGAATCTGGATGGCCATGAAGGTCGCTTGCCATGTGGGGTTGATCGGGACCGGCGTATAGAACTCTGCGGTGCGCCAAATCTTGTACACAGGGCCCTGAGTCAAGGTAAACACCAAGACGATTGCGTAGACGTACTCCCACCAGCGACCGTATCGCTCGATCATCGGTCGCCAGGCGATCACAATCACCCAATCTAGTTGTTGGGTTCTGTCAGCGATCTACGCAACCGAGCGGTCTGCATCTGCCACGACGGTGAGCAGTGCCCGCTTCGTCGTCAAGAGCACCGTGGACGCACCGGCGATCGTGAGTACTGCTGCAACGACCCAGTAACCGGCCTGACCACGAATGTTGTACAGCGCCACTCCGATGAGTCCACAAGTGGCTCCACCGAACAGAATGATCGTCACCCCGCGGCGTACCGAGACTCCGAGGCGCATGAGTCGGTGACTGAGATGGTCCTTGCCGCCCTCGAATGGGCTCACTCCTCGCTTCAGCCGGGATACGACGACCATCGTCGTGTCCAAGAGCGCAACCCCGAGCACGATCGCGGGAATAAAGAGTTGTGGGGTCTCGCTCTGATTCACACGAATCTTCAGACCAATGTATGACAACAGGAATCCGAGGTACAGACTGCCGGCGTCACCCATGTAGATCTTGGCGGGGTGGAAATTGCTCTTCAGGAATCCGAGGGTGCAACCCGAGAGTCCGAGTGCGAGGAGTGCGGTGAAGGGCTGGTCGTTTGCATACGCAAGGATGAAGAATGCGACACCCGCAATGCCGGTTACGCCCGCTGCCAGCCCATCGGTGTTGTCCAGCAAGTTCAGGGCATTGGTGATGCCAACGATCCAGATCATGGTGATGATCGCGTCGATTCCATCGGGCAAGGGCGACATGAATTGGATTCCGTATGCGATCACTGCACTTGCCACGCCAATCTCAATCCCGAGTCGGAGGAACGGATTGAGTCCTTTCAAGTCATCGATGAGGCCCATCACACTCAGCCCAAGTGCAAGACCAAGAATGAGGAAAAGCTCTCCGAGAGTGCTTGCTCCACGATTGAGGACGAGACCACGGTTGAAGGTGACGAGACCACCCGAAAAGGAAAGGTCCTGTCTGACTATTGCACCTGCGATGACCGCGAGCGAGAAGGCCACCACCATTGCCACCCCACCGAGATAGGGCACTGGAGTGCTATGGGACTTGTGGGCACCTGGGGTATCGAGGACTTCACGTTTAATGGCAAGTCGACGAACAAGCGGGACAAGAACGAGGGAAATAACGACTGCTCCCAAGAAACTGCCTGCATAAATCCAAGGCGAACCCACGCGGCAAGCCTAGTCATGGGACTTTTCACCATCTGACCGACCGACCCCACAACTAGCCTGAAGACACACATGAAAGACGTGCAATGAACATTCTCGTCACTGGTGGAGCAGGGTTCATCGGTTCCCATCTCGTTGCCTCGCTCGTTAGCGATGGCCATCGCGTGACGGTTCTCGACAACCTGTCGACGGGAAACCTCTCCAATCTCACACCGGTCTCCAAGGAAATCTCGTTCATCGAGGGCGACATTTTGAATGCCGACCTCGTCGAATCCGAGGTTCGCCGGGCAGACCTCGTCTATCACCTTGCGGCCGCCGTCGGCGTCGGCAACATCATGGCGAATCCGCTCGAGTCGATCATCACCAACACGACGGGGACCGAGCATGCACTTCGTTCGTGCCATCGACATTCGACGAGGGTCGTGCTCGCTTCGACCTCGGAGATCTACGGCAAGACTCCGAAGTTGCCGATGTCCGAGGACGATGACCGCATCCTCGGTTCAACGGCAATCTCCCGCTGGTCGTATTCGACATCCAAGGCTTTGGACGAGCATCTCGCCTTCGCCTTCGCGACCGAGGGCCTCAAGGTCTCAATCGTCCGATACTTCAATTCCTACGGCCCGCACCTCGACGAGAAGGGCTATGGATCAGTCATCGCCAACTTCATTCGTCAAGCCCGCGATGGTGACCCACTCACCGTTCACGGTGATGGCCTGCAAACCCGTTGCTTCACCTTCGTCGCCGACACGGTGCGCGGCACGATCCTCGCTGGGACCAAGGACGAGGCACTGGGGTCGGTCTTCAACATCGGCAGCAACTTCGAGGTCTCGATCGCCGACCTCGCCCGACTCATCGTGGACAAGACCAAGTCATCGTCTGCGATCACCAACATCAGTTACGAACAGCGCTATGGCACCAGCTTCGAAGACACCCGTCGACGAGTTCCTTCGCTCGACCGTGCTCGAGAGGTCCTCGGGTATGTCCCGACGATTGACCTCGCAGAAGGTCTTGACCGCACGCTCGCCTGGTGGAACACCGTCCACGCGTGATCCACGTCGTCCACGTCGTCACCCGCACGAACATTGGCGGCCCGTCGGTCATTCTCGAGTCGCTTCTTGCCGACACCTCCGATGAAGTGCGCTACACCATCGTGCGAGGCGAAACCGACCCGACCGAAGGTGATTACTTCGCCGATTCAAAGAATGATGCGCGCTTCATCACCGTCGAAGGGCTCGGTCGTTCGATCTCGCCACTCGCCGACCTCCGTGCCTTCCTCCGACTGATCACCACCCTCCGCTCGTTATCGCCCAATGTGGTGCACACGCACATGGCAAAAGCCGGTGTGGTCGGGCGGCTCGCAGCGTTGATTGCTCGAGTGCCTGTGCGCGTGCACACATATCACGGTCACTTGCTGTACGGGTATTTCTCCCCGCTCAAGACTCGCCTCGTCGTTCTCATTGAGCGAATGCTCAGACTCATCACCACGCACGCCGTCGTGGTCGGAAGCGCCGTACGGACAGATCTCATCACTGCGCGGATTGTCACTGAAGGACATTCGGAAATGATCCCGCCTGGAATCGCGATTCCAGCTCACGATGTCGTCCCTGATCGTTGTGGAGCACATGCCGACAAGATCCTCGTCGGATTCGTTGGGCGGCTTGTTCCGATCAAGCGACCCGATCGCTTCGTTGACGCCGCCAAGTCAATTGCATCGAACTATCCGAGTGTTGAGTTCGTCGTCGTTGGTGATGGTCCTCTCGGTGACGAGACCCGAGCACGTTCCGCATCAGTTCCGGCCATCCGCTTTGCAGGCTGGCGACGAGACATCGCAACGGTTCTTGCTGGGCTCGACATTGTCGTTTTGTGCAGCGACAACGAAGGAATTCCTTTGTCACTCATCGAGGCGTCAGCCTGCGGTGTCCCTATCGTTGCAACGAACGTCGGATCGGTGAGTGACGTCGTCATCGATGGAACGAATGGCCTGCTCGTTGAACCAACCGTCGACGCAGTCGCAGAGGGTATTTCACGTCTACTTGCTGAAGAGCAGTTGTGTATTCGGCTTGGTACTGAAGGAAAGAGGGTTGCATCCGAGCGATTCTCGATCACCGCTGCACAGGAGCGCCATCGGGCGATGTATCGAAAACTGGTGAGCGGACGCTGATTACAGGCGTTCGCGAGAACTCGTCGGCGCACCGCCGGCATTCACCGCGTCAAACACTTTGATGCCTCGATCGTCCAGTGCCTTCATTGGCCACCGTGAGGAACCCACGAGCACGACGACGAGATCTGCCGAGGACTGGGCGACATCATCGAGCGGCACCGACGACAGCATCCGTCCAGAGATCGAGACCGATGGAACATGCGGATCGCAGTACGAGACGTTTACGCCTTGTGCGGCAAGCAACTCCATCACGTACATCGCGCGCGAGTTGCGAGTGTCGCTCACGCCACCTTTGAAGGCGGCTCCGAGACAGAGAATGGATGAACCTGAGAGTGGCTTGCCGCTTGCATTCAGCAAATTCTGAATGCGTGAAACTGCGTAGCTCGCCATCTGTGAGTTGACGTCGGCCGCAAGTTCGATGAAGCGGGTCTGGAATTCGAATTCGCGGGCCTTCCAGGCCAAATAGTGCGGATCGACGGGAATGCAATGGCCACCAGGGCCAATGCCCGGATAGAACGCCTGGAATCCGAAGGGCTTCGTGGCAGCTGCGTTGATGACGTCCCACACGTCAATGTTCATCGCATTGCACATCTGGGCGAGCTCATTGACGAGCGCGATGTTGACCGCACGGTACGTGTTCTCCAGCAACTTCGACATCTCCGCCACGGCGGGTGACTGCACCGGATGGACGAGGTCGGGTGAATCCATGAGCGCAGTGAGCAGTGAACGGCTCCGTTCGGTGCACTCAGGTGTAAGACCACCCACGACTTTCGGGGTGTTGCGAATGTGCCACGTGGTGTTACCTGGATCAACGCGTTCGGGCGAAAAGGCGAGATTGAAGTCCTTGCCGGCAACAAGTCCAGTCGATTCCAGAATGGGTTTTACAAACTCCGAGGTTGTCCCGGGATATGTCGTCGACTGCAGAATCACCAACATGTCCTTGCGTAAGGCAGACGCAACCGTCTGGGTCGCCGACTGCACAAAGGAGAGATCCGGAGTCTTTGCCTTGTCGAACGGCGTTGGTACACAGATGAACACGACATCTGCAGTCGCCAAATCCTGTGCCTCAGACGTCGCTCGGAATTTCTTTGCGCCGAGAATCGCTGCGACCCTCTCACTCGAAATGTCGTCAATGTGGCTCGAGCCAGTATTGAGTTTGTCGACGGTCTTGGTGGAGATGTCGAACCCGATCGTCGGGAATCCGACCTCCGCAAACGCGACAACAAGAGGCAAACCGACGTATCCAAGACCGACAACCGCGATGGTCGTTTCACGTTGTTCAACGCGTTGAGCAAATGAGGTAGTCATGTCCGCAGTATCCCTCCGTCATGCTAACGCCATGAGTTCCTTGCCCGAATTGGAGAAAACGGCATAGATAGGCTGAACCAGTGATGCCCGACAGTGCAGACGATCGCGATGCGCTCATCAAGGACTTGATCGACGAGTCTTTCGGTCTGCGGACCAAGGCCGAACAACTCAGCCAATACGTCGAGAGCAAGGTCGCCGAACTCGTCAAGACCCAGATGGAGCTCGAGGCCCTCGAAGATGGCTCCAAATTGCATGAGTTGAACGCAGAACTTGCATCTCTCCGCCATGGCCTCGAAGAGGTGACGAAGTTGCGCAACGACCTACAGTCGCGCCTCGACCAATTATCGAAAGAATACGAAGAGTTGTCAGGGACGTTGACGGCGATGACCGATCAACGTGACAGGCTCCGTGGTCGCTTGGCGTCGATCGAGTCGTCCCGCGACTATCGACTAGCGCAACGCATTTCTAGATTCCTCTCACGATTGGGGAGATCCTCCTGAGATGACCGTGACGCAGTATCCGGTCGTCATCAATGTCCGCGATCGACTCGAACCACTGCGAGACCTCGTGTCGTGGCTCGAGTTGGTCGGTCAAGAAAACATCTGGCTAAACGACAACGCGAGCACATATGCGCCGATGGTGGAGTACCTGGAAAAGAGTTCGCATCACGTCGTGCGCCACACAACGAATCTCGGACATCGCTCACCATGGTTGAGTGGACTCGTCACACGACTCGGCCTGAAACAACACTTCATCGTCACAGACCCCGATGTCGTGCCAAGTTCCGAATGCCCACACGATGTTCTCGATCGATTTCGTGAAACCTTGGATGCCAACCCCGCATTCGACAAGGTGGGTTTCAGCCTGCGACTCGACGACCTTCCGGAGCACTACGAACACCGCGATGACGTGATCCTGTGGGAATCACAGTTCTGGAAGAACCTAGGACCTACTGGCTACTTCGTCGCGGAGATCGACACCACGTTTGCGATGTATCGGCCGGGTGAACACCACCAGAACAACAAGGCGTTGCGTTCGGCACCCCCGTACACCGCTCGACACATGCCGTGGTATCAGGATTCATCGAATCCAACCGAAGAGCAGCGCTACTACGTCGAACATGCGGATTCCTTGATCATCAACTGGGACAAGAAGGTCTTGCCGGCGGCACTGCGTGCACATCTCCAGCAATTGCGATCACCTGCTCGCAACGGAAGCCTCGGATAGCGTCGTCAGGGCATATGAGCGAACCCGCCATCGTCGTTGACTCAGTGTCGAAGAACTTTCGGCTCTATCACGAGCGCAATCGCTACATCAAGGCCGCGATCCTGCGGGGGCGGCGTGCTCGTTACGAAGAGTTTTGGGCACTCGATGACGTGTCGTTTGCCGTAGAACACGGATCCACGCTCGGCATCATCGGCTCGAACGGCTCCGGCAAGAGCACGATGCTCAAGTGCCTCACCGGAATCTATCGACCTGACAAAGGTTCGGTCCGCGTCAACGGCAACGTGGCCGCGCTCCTCGAACTAGGTGCGGGCTTCCACACTGAGCTCTCCGGTCGCGAGAACGTGTACTTGAACGGCGCGATCTTGGGCATGTCGAAGAAAGACGTCGAACGTCAATTCGACAGCATCGTCGAATTTGCGGGCCTTGAGCGCTTCATCGACACACCGGTCAAGAACTATTCCTCCGGCATGACGATCCGTCTTGGGTTCTCGATTGCCTCACACGTTGAGCCAGAGATTCTGCTCATCGACGAAGTCCTCACCGTTGGTGACCAGGCCTTCCAGCGCAAGAGCAGCGAGAAGATCGAGGAGTTCCGTCGCGAAGGACGCACGATCGTCGTCGTCAGTCACAGCCTTCCTGCCGTACAGCAACTCTGCAAGGAAGTCGTGTGGCTGGAGAAGGGCAAGTTGAAGATGCGTGGTCCGTCGGCGGACGTCATCGCTGCGTACACCGGTGAGAGTTACACGCAACACACCGCCAAAGACGCCGACTTCCGTCAGCGCTGGGGAACAGATGCCGTGAGAATCGACAACATCCAACTGCTGTCACAGAACGGCTCTCCGACGGAGCGCGTCGAGACCAACGATCCGGTGACGATCCGTATTCGCCTCACTCCACAAAAGACCGTTCCCTCGTGCATCGTGAAGGTAGTCATCACCAAGCTCGATGGTGACGTCGTGTGGTCGGCAACTTCGCTGCGCAGTGGAGCGACGCTGAGCGGATCTGATTCATCGCAGGTGAACGTCGCCGTTCCCAAGCTCCCACTCCTGGAAGGCACCTACTACCTGACGGTTGCCTGCACCGACTCGACCGGCACCACCGAATACGACCACTGTGCGAATTGGATTCGCTTCGACGTCCACCAGCACGATCTCTTCGAAGAAGGCGTCGTCGCGGTGCCCTCGACCTGGTCGATCAGCGAATAGTTCGCGTTTAGAGTTCTTCGGCGATTCGTCGCGACAAGCCGACGAATATGAACCAGCCAGCAATCAGTGACACGGTCGATACCACGGCGAGATAACCGAGGTGTCCCCATTCGGGCGACGTGCCCGAATAGAGAAGGTGGCGGAAGGACTGCACGAACACCGCCATCGGGTTCCACGTGAAGAGCAACTCGAGTGGGCGAGACAAACGGCCGTCCAAACGATCCGGTGGATAGATGATCGGCGTCGCGAAGAACATCACCTGGATGATGATCGTCCACAGGTAACGCAAGTCGCGGAAGAACACCGCACTTGCAGCAAGTGCGAGTGCAAATCCGCTGGCATAGACCGCAAGCAACACCATCATCAAGAAGGCAACGGGGATCCACGGCAGGATCGGACTTCCAGCAATGATCAATGCCACGCACAGCAACGACATCTCAATACAAAACTGGACGAAGGAAAAGATCACCTGGGCAAACACGAGCGTTTCGCGCGCGAAGTACACCTTGCGTACGAGACCGGCGTTCGACAATAACGAGCCCATACCCAAATTGGTGACAAGCGAGAAGAACCCCCAGGGGAGGATCCCGGACAGGAGATACAGTGCGTAGACCTGAAGACCCGATGGGTCGCCCTTCGGTGCGGTGGCTCCGAACACGACGCCGAAGACGAACCAATAGATCAACATGTTCGACAACGGATTGAGCATCGACCATGCCCAACCGAGGAACGAGCGGCGGTACTTTGCGCGCAGTTCACGCAGCGTCAGGTTCCACAGAAGATTCTGTGACCGACGCAATTCTGCAAGTTGACCCATCGTGGGCGAGGGGGGACTTGAACCCCCACGTCCTTGCGAACACTGGCACCTGAAGCCAGCGCGTCTGCCATTTCGCCACTCGCCCGAGTAACGACATGACGCTAGCAACACCACTCAGGCACTCCAACCACGTTCAGATGCTCCTGTAACATCGTGGTGTATGTCGCAACAGGGAGCGCCTCTCGACGTGCCCTCTCATCTGAAAGATGCCTCGCGCGAACGACTTCTCGCAGAAATCGGAACGATCCAGCATCAAGCAAAGTTGCGTGAGTATCCCGAACTCGTCGCGGAGATTGCTCGACTGCACACGACAATCAATGATTTGACGACACAACTCATCCATTCTCGTGATTACGCAATGGGAAAAGCCGCAGAACTCGGCGAGCTACACCTCGTGGTTGCCGACCTCAACCAGCAGCTCAAGCGGGCCCGCAACCAACTCAAGCGGGCTCACGAAAGCACCACCTGGAAGCTTGGGCGAATAGTGATGTTACCCGTGAGACTCGCCAAGCGGGTCTTGCGCAAGGGCTGAGTTCCGACTCATGCCACGCTTCAGCATCGTCACGCCGGTCTACAACCCTCCCATTGATGCCCTCAGGGACTGCATCGACTCGGTCAAGAACCAGGTCTTCCAAGACTGGGAGTGGTGCATCACCGACGACTGCTCGCCAAACCCACGCATCAGACGAGAGTTGGAGAAGGCGGCGTCCAGCGATCCACGTATCCGCCTGCACTTCCGCGAAACGAACGGTGGCATCGTCGCAGCAAGCCAAGACTCGCTCGACCTTGCGGTCGGCGAATTCATTGGTCTCCTCGACCACGACGACATGTTGCATCCCGAGGCGTTGCAGCGCGTCGATCGACGGTTGCGAGAAGAGGGGAATGAAACGGTCGATTACGTGTACACCGACGAGGACAAGATCGATGAACACGGAAACCACTACGACGTGTTTCGTAAACCACCGTTCGATCCGTATCGCTTACAAGGACAGAACTACTGCTGCCACTTTTCGGTATTTCGTGCAGAACTAATCGATCTGATCGGTGGATTCAGGTCTGGATTCGATGGATCACAGGACTACGACCTCATCCTGCGTGCAACGGAGAAGGCTCGCAAGGTGCTCCACCTCCCCACCGTGCTCTACCACTGGCGAGTCGTTCCTGGTTCCGCCGCTGCCGAGGTGAGTGCAAAGCCGTACGCGTTCATCTCTGCACAAAAGGCCATCGAAGAACACCTGCGACGCACCGGCGTGAAGGCAACTGCATCAAGCATCAGGCCGGGCTTCACGCTCGTGCGGCGAGAGATGACCTCGCGGCCAAAGGTGAGCATCATCATTCCGACTCGCGGTGACTTGAAGCGGGTCTGGGGTGTCACGACCTGCATCGTGAGCAATGCGGTAAACAGCATCTTGAACCTGTCGACGTACGACAACTATGAGGTCATCGTGATGCGCGACGTCCCACCAACGGGTGGCGAGCCGGCATCATGGAATTTCGTCAACGACCCACGGGTGAAAGTGATTGATTACCCCTTCCCATTCAACTTTGCTGACAAGTGCAACGTCGGTGTGCTCCATGCGGAAGGCGAAGTGATCATTCTCTTAAATGACGACACGCAAATCATCTCTCCTGACTGGCTGGAGTCGCTCACTGCACTGCTGGAGGATGACTCCGTCGGAATGGTCGGCCCAATGCTGCTCCTTGAAGATGGACGGATTCAGAGCGCGGGACACATCAACGATCCGACTCCGAGACACCTTGGTGCTGGTGACCGGGGAAATGCACCCGGAAAATTCGGTGCCTATCTCGTGACTCGATGCGTGAGCGGGGTAACCGGCGCGTGTGTCGCGATGCGCAAGAAGACCTACATGGACGTCGGTGGGATGTCGCTCGATTACCCGGTCAGCTTCAACGACGTCGACCTCGGCAACAAGGTGCTTGAGAGTGATCTCAAGATCTTGTGGACACCACTCGCTCGTCTCTATCACTTCGAGTCATTGACGCGCGACAAGACGGTGACGCAAGAAGAAGGTCTCGCCTTGGAGCGTCGATGGAAGCGCTTCTACAACAACGAGGTCTATTCGCGCTGACTGCGAATACACTGAAAGACGTGTTTTCGCTGAAGCGCTCAGGCGACCTGCGACCCATTGCAATCGGCCGAGCAGTCGTTGCTGAGATGGACCGACTTGCAGACGCCGATGTGTCGCCGCTTCCACATGCATTCGTGATCGCCATCAGCGACCCAGACGCACGGGCACTCGACTACGCCAAAAAGTCCCTCGCCCACGAACTTCGCCAGGCGATCAACAACCACGCCAAGTTCGAAGGCTATGAACTCCAAGATGAGCCCCACGTTGACATCGTGATCGACCGCAGGGTGGAGCGTGGAACGTGCAAGGTCACGCCACATCAACGCCCACTGCAAAAGACTGCGCCAACCCCTGAGCCGACCGAGGTGCTCACCCCCGTTGCCGGACTTACGATGGCCGACCGGTCAACCCATCCCCTCGACAGTGCCTCGACCACGATTGGGCGCCAGTCAACGTGTGGTGTGGTCATCGCGGACCCATCGGTCAGCCGCGTGCACGCCGAAATCGTGCGGCGAGATGGTGGATGGTGGCTCATCGACAAAGGCAGCACCAACGGCACGACGCTCAATGGGGCCCCGGTCGTCAAGCCCATCGGTTTGAATCATGGTGACTCGATCGTGTTCGGGTCGGTTGCCGTCCGATTTGAGAGTGCTTAACACTTGACTCTCGTCCCACGGTTCGGCTCGGCCACTGACACCGGGAACTTCCGCCCACAGAACGAAGATGCTGCGCACACGAGCGAGCGTCTGTTCGTCGTGGCAGATGGCATGGGCGGTCACAATGCAGGAGAAATCGCCAGTGCTCTTGCGTGTTCCCGCGCCGCTGATGCTGCACGTACCGGTCGGATCCGCACCGTCGAGGACCTCGCCGACTTCGTCACTGAGGCAAACGCAGCAATCTTCACCGCGGCAACGACGACGACCGGACAGCATGGCATGGGCACCACGATCACTGCGCTCGCGGTGCTCGACGACTCCTCATCGAAGGTCGGAGTTGCCAATGTTGGTGACTCTCGCACCTATCTCCTGCGTGACGGTGAACTTCGTCAGGTATCCATCGACCACTCCTATGTGCAGGATCTCGTCGCTCAGGGTTATGTCAGCAGAGAAGATGCACGAACCCATCCGCAGCGCAACATCGTGACCCGTGCCCTCGGAATCGACCGTTCGGTGTTGGTTGACACCTTCGTCATCGACACACTCCCCGGCGATCGTTTCATCCTGTGCAGTGACGGGCTCGTTGACGAAATCGACGATGACACCATCGCGGGAATTGCACGCGGCATCCAAGACCCATCGGAATGTGCGTCACGGCTCGTCGCAGCGGCAAAGACCGCAGGTGGGCGAGACAACATCACCGTCATCGTCGTGGACTTCGAGACAACGAGCGTTGAGTCGGCGAAGTCACCAAACGTGCCGTCTGTCGTCGCAGATGTACTTGGTGGTCTTCTCGTGCTTGGCCTCTTTGCGCTCCTCATCACCATTGGTGTCTGGCGCAGCGCACACCGTGGCTATTTCGTGACGTTTGCAGATGACACGACGAATGCCGAGGTGGTCGTCATGCAGGGAAAACCCGGTGGCGCTTGGTGGTTTGACCCGCGCCTCGAAACGACATCGTCCCTCAGGCGTTCAGCGCTACTTCGAGCACTCGTTGCCGATCTCGAGCGAGTTCGCTCATTCAAGACTCTCGCTGAAGCTGAACGCTTTGTCACGGCCTTGGAAGGACTCCCACCCCGTGGCTGACGACGACCAGCCGATGGTCAATGGTCGCTACCGGGTCGAGCGCAGCGTCGGTCGTGGCGGCATGGCCGAGGTCTTCCTCGCCCACGACACCTTGCTTGATCGTCCGATTGCATTGAAGGTTCTTTTTCCCGAGAACGCGACAGATCCAGCATTCGTGGAACGGTTCCGTCGCGAAGCCCAGGCCGCTGCGGGTTTGCAGCATCCACACATCGTTGCCGTCTACGACTGGGGCAAGGTCAACAACACCTACTTCATCGCCATGGAATACGTGAGCGGAAAGACGCTTGCGGAAATCTTGAAAGATCGCAAGCAACTCACGCACACCCAGGCGGCAGACATTGCGCGTGATGTTGCGAGCGCAATCTCCTTCGCACATGACAACGGAGTCGTTCACCGCGACATCAAGCCAGGAAACATCCTCGTGCGCGGAGATGGTGTGGTGAAGGTCGCCGACTTCGGCATTGCTCGCGCTCTTGACGCCTCCACGGACGAGGCACTGACACAGACGGGTCTCGTCATGGGTACCGCTGCGTATCTGTCGCCGGAACAGGCTCAGGGTGCTCAGCCTGACCCTCGAAGTGATCTCTATTCGCTGGGCGTCGTGATGTACGAGATGGTTGGTGGCAGACCACCATATGTCGGCGATAGTTCACTCAGCGTCGCATACCAGCACGTGCATTCGGTTCCTGAGCCGCTGAAGAAGTTGAATCAATTCGTCCCACTCGAATTCGAGGCCGTAGTCGCCAAGTGCATGGCGAAGTCCGCCGACAAGCGTTATCAAACTGGCCAGGCGCTGATCGATGACTTACGCCGCGTCGAAGAAGGTACTGACGTCCAAGCGCTGAGCACCCTGCGCGGCTCGACACAGAACGAATCTCCAACCACCACCGAAGAGATTCCCGCTGTCACGCCGGTGACCTCTGGTCCACCAACTGAGGAATACGAGGAGCTGGACGGTTCTGCCCGCCGAACTGCCAAGTACGTCTTTGGCTCTGCACTCGGATTCGTCGTCATTCTTGCGTTGATCGTCTTTGGATTACGAGCGCTGAGCGGTGGCGGTCTCGTCGACGTTCCCAACACCATTGGGCTGCCCTATGCACAAGCAGAGCAAGTGATTATCGACGCAGGACTTACTCCCGTTGGAAATCCGCAACCCTCAGAAGGGATCGAGCCCGGTGTGGTGTATGCCCAAGAGCCAGGCGTCGGAGGCGAAGTTGAAGCCGGCACCCGAATCTTGCTCACCTATCAGCCGACCGAAACCGTCACCGTTCCAGCAATTCAAGGAATGTTGGTGGCGGACGCAACCGAATTGTTGGCCTCGGTCAACCTCACCTTGGTGATCTCTGAAACCCGCGAAGACCCCTCGATCCCGGTGAATCAAATCATCAGTCAGTCGCCAGCTGCCACGACGCTCGTCGCGAGTGGTTCCGAGATCACCGTCGTCGTGTCGAGCGGAGCGTCTTCGTTGAGTATCCCGAACGTGGAAGGCCAGACTGCCGATGCGGCAACTCAGCTCCTGTCGGCGGAGCCGTATCTGTTCATCGTCAGTGTCGTGGAAGAAGCCAGTACCACGGTCGACAAGGGTCGGGTCACTCGAACCGAACCAATCATCGGATCAGCACTACCCAGAGGATCGTCGATCAAGGTGTTCGTGTCAGGCGCTTCCACCCAAGTGAGCGTGCCACTGGTTGAAGGTCTCACGGAAACCGAAGCTCGCAATGCACTCAACGCTGCAGGCTTGATCTGGGAGATCAAGTATCAGAATGTCCCTGCAGGCGATCCCAATGATGGTCGAGTGATCTCACAGAGCCGACAACCAGACGACCTCGTCGATCCGGGTTCACGAGTCGTTCTCGTGATTGGCAAAGTTCCGTCGTCTTAGTTCTTGACGGCAAGACCTGCGCGTCGGAGAAAATTCGCCACCAGCTGGTGACCGTGCTGCGTCAAGACGCTTTCGGGGTGAAATTGCACACCTTCAACGTCGTACTCACGATGACGCATGCCCATGATGAGGCCGTCGTCGGTTGACGCGGTGATACGAAGTGATGGCGGCAAGCTCTCTCGTTCGACGACGAGGCTGTGATAGCGCGTCGCCGTGAGCGGCGTCGGTAGGTTTTCGAACACGCCAATGCCGTCGTGGTCGATTTGTGACGTCTTGCCGTGCACGAGATGCGGCGCACGAATCACTCTGCCGCCGTACACGTGGCCGATTGCTTGATGGCCGAGACACACACCAAAGACCGGGACTCGACCGGCAAATGCGGTGATTGCTTCACAAAGAATTCCGGCGTCTTCTGGTCGGCCTGGGCCGGGGGACAAAAGTACTCCTTTTGGCGCAATCTCAATCGCTTCATCGATTGACACCTCATCATTGCGAACAACGATTGGCTCAGCTCCAAGTTCGCCAAGATATTGAACGAGGTTGTAGACGAACGAGTCGTAATTGTCGATGACGAGGATTCGTGCCACCCACTTATCCTGCCTGCCGTCGGGGCACGGAAGAAACCTGCTCCAGAAGTAGACTGAGATCTGCATGGCACAGCGCAAACGTCGCACTGGGGGTCGGGTCACTCCGAAAGGAACCAAGCCCGGTCATCTTCATGAAACCCACCGTTTGGACCACGCGGACCCCAAGTCCATGCACGGCACCTCTGTTGCCGATGCCTCATCCCGATACACGCCACCCGTAGCCCGAGATGTGAAAGTCAGCCCACAGTGGGTTCCAGTGTTGATGTTCGTGCTCCTCGGTGTTGGTGCGCTGGTCATCCTCTTTTATTACCTCGGGTTCGTCCCTGGTGGCCGAAACAACTGGTATCTCTTCGTAGGACTCGCGTCAGTCCTTGGTGGTCTTTTCACCGCAACCAAATATCACTGATTGCTATGAATGGCTATCACGAGTTTGTGTTCGATGAACACAAACGTGAATTCCGTGGCAAGTTCGAAGAAATGTATCGAGCTGAGCTTGTTGAGCAGTTTGACTCGTGGGGCCAGGACAACGACCGGCGGCTAGACCTGCGCATCACGAAGATGCTCGTTGATTCGCTAGATCCCAAGAAGATCGTTGACATTGGAAGCGGAAAAGGACTCCTGACTTCGTATCTCGATGGACCCGGGCGCAACGTGATTGGTTGTGACGTATCAGAGACCGCTCTCACTGTCGCGCGAGAACGCGATCCTCATGTCGCGTACACCAAGTTGGCCGATTCCTCGGTGTATTCCTTGGTTCAATTCTTGTTCAAGTCTCGGCAGGAGCTTGGTCACATCGACGTCATTGTGATGTCGCAAGTGTTGTCCTACATCCAGGAATGGAAGAACCTGATCGACATCGTCTTCGCCTACTCGAACGGTGTCTGTATTTCGCTGTATTTGCCGGAAAATCCCATTGGTTTCGTCAAAGAGTGGAATGACGTCTGTGACATGATCGCGCTCCACAGCACGATCAAGGCATCCCTTTGGGACTCGGCGAATCGAACCGGATACCTTCTCGCTACTCAATAGGAGCGACGAGCTCCATGTCTTCGAGACAGTGCTTTGGCGGCGGCGGATCTTGGTCTGGGGCCATCACCATACGTAATTCAACTCCACACACCCCGCAGCGATAACGCACGTTGATGCGGCGCATCTCACCGGGCGGCGGCGGGGGTGGCAGGGGCGACGTCATGCTCGAGAGCATGCCGATGCCGACTCGCCAGATGACGACGAACAGAACCGCTCCAATAAGGAACCAGATGATGGTTCCGAACATGACGACTGGTCCGTCTAGAGACGTTCGATGATGGTGGCATTGGCCATGCCGCCACCTTCACACATCGTCTGCAGGCCGTAACGACCGCCCGTACGCTCGAGTTCATTGAGCAACGTGGTCATCAAGCGGGTGCCTGAAGCGCCAAGTGGGTGACCGAGAGCAATTGCGCCACCGTTCACGTTGACCTTGTCCATGTCCGGGTGGAGTTCCTTCTCCCAGGCGAGCACGACCGACGCGAACGCCTCGTTGATTTCGACCAAGTCGATGTCGTCCATCGTCAGACCGGCACGCTCGAGCACCTTCTTGGTTGCGGGGATCGGCGCGGTCAGCATGAAGCGCGGGTCTTCTGCAGCCATCGCAAAGTTGACGAAGCGCGCACGGGGCTTGAGGCCGAGCTTCTTGGCCATCTCTTCGCTCATGATCAACACCGCGGTTGCACCGTCGGTGATCTGCGAGGAGTTCCCGGCGGTTACACGACCGCCTTCCTCGACGGGCTTGAACGACGGCTTCAGTGACGCGAGCTTCTCGATTGACGTCTCACGCAGACCTTCGTCAGTGGTCATCATGTTGCCCTCTGCGTCGAGAACAGGGATGATCTCGTTCTGGAAACGACCCTCACGCGTCGCACGCTGAGCGAATTCTTGTGAACGCACACCGAATGCGTCGAGGTCCTCGCGTGAGATGTTCCACTTCTCAGCAATCAATTCTGCGGAAATGCCCTGACCCACGAGACCACCTTGTGGTGCGTAGCGGGTCTGCACACGCGGTCCGAATGGGAACCCAAAGTTGCGATCTGCAACCGAAGAGCCCATCGGCACTCGCGACATCACCTCGACACCACCTGCAACGACGATGTCGTATGCGCCGGCAATGACACCTTGAGCTGCGAAGTGCGCGGCCTGTTGGCTGGAACCACACTGACGATCAACGGTGGTGCCCGGAACGGTGTCGGGCCAACCAGCTGCGAGTACTGCGTTGCGTGCGACATTCAAAGCCTGCTCGCCAACCTGCATCACGCAACCCATGACGACGTCATCGATACGAGCAGGATCAACTCCGGTGCGCTCGATGAGCGAATTCATCACTTCGGCAGCGAGATCAACGGGGTGCCAATTCTTCAGGCGTCCATTTCGCTTGCCCAAGGGACTGCGGACTGCATCAACGATTACTGCGGTGGTCATGTCGACTACCCCTTTCGTGGTGGTGGAGACGATGGGAATCGAACCCACGACCCCCTGCTTGCAAAGCAGGTGCTC
>VFQT010000680.1_pt1 | contig 46941 bp, 36 predicted proteins | sample 3512381 | NCBI WGS metagenome assembly VFQT01 (sample SAMN10412376, study PRJNA504923) | tailings metagenome | isolation source: Relicate 2 Philex TSF3 active mining site | place: Philippines: Tuba, Benguet | collected 2017-08-29 | reverse complement strand
ATCAATTTCGTGACCATGTTCTCAGATTTGAATCCACATATTTTCTTTGGTGGTGATAATGCTGCATTCTGGAAACCATTGGCACTGACTATTATCTGGGGCTTGATATTTGCTTTCTTCATGACCTTGCTCATTGTACCAGCTATGTATTTAATTGCAGAGCGCTTAAAGCGACCAATGAACAAGTTCTTTAGAGGAAGATGGATTTCTATTCTCGGATTGACTGGTCCATTCTTCTTCATACTAACAGGATTAGTATACCTCGTAAGAAAGATTCAGAGAAAGCCAGTTTGGAATGGTAAAATGCAACCTAAAGCTTAATATTAACGTCTTCAACCAAAAAAACTGATAATGGAACAATACAGCACAAGATCTAATCATGAAATCGACTATAAAATAGTTGGTGAAGAAATGCAATATGTTGAAATAGAACTTGACCCAAATGAGACGGCCATAGCAGAAGCAGGAAGCTTCATGATGATGGAAGATGGTGTTCAAATGCAAACCATATTTGGTGATGGTTCCGGTCAAAGCCAAGGCGTTCTTGGAAAACTTTTTTCAGCTGGTAAGCGTTTGCTAACTGGCGAAAGTTTATTCATGACAGCCTTCACCAATATTGGTCATGGTAAAAAAAGAGTTTCTTTTGCATCCCCTTATCCAGGTAAAATCATACCACTTGATTTACAACAACTCGATGGTAGAGTGATTTGCCAGAAAGATTCTTTCCTCTGTGCAGCCAAAGGCGTTAATGTAGGCATTGCTTTTCAAAGAAGACTAGGCACTGGTCTATTTGGAGGTGAAGGATTCATCATGCAAAAATTAGAAGGCGATGGGATGGCTTTTGTCCATGCCGGTGGCCACGTTTTTGAAAGATACCTTACTCCCGGTGAAACCTTAAAGATTGATACTGGTTGTGTAGTTGCTTTTACGCAGACTGTGGATTACGACATTCAATTTATTGGTGGAATTAAGAATTCAATTTTTGGTGGTGAAGGTTTGTTTTTTGCAACACTACGCGGACCAGGAAAAGTATGGATTCAAACACTTCCGGTAAGTAGATTAGCCAGCAAAATCATTTCTTATGGAACTGGTCCAAGAAGAGAGGAAGGTAGCATCCTCGGAGGATTAGGAAATCTTCTTGATGGTGATGGTTATTAATTTATCTGAAAAGTAAATTAAATAAATAAAGCCCCCCGAAGTTTCGGGGGGCTTTATTATTGGACATATATCATTTAAATCAAACTACTTATCGTTTTCTAACCACAAGCACTTCTACCCTTCTGTTCATCCATGCTAGATCTTCCTGGAAGGTGGCAATAACTGGTCTTGATTTACCATAGCCAGTCGTTGAAATCTTATTAGCTTTGATACCATAGCTCATCAAATATTGCTTTGCAGTTTTTGCGCGCTTTATGGAAAGGTCAATATTGTATTCAGGATCTCCTTCTAAGTCGGTATGTCCTTCCATTGATGCTTCCCAATTGTTGTTCTTTTTTAAGAACTGGCTCACCTCAGAAAGTAAATTAAAGCTGGCTTGAACAAGATTTGAATTATCGAAATCAAAATAGATTACATATTTTAAGCTATCACCAGTAATACTGCGGAAGTGATTGCCTTCACGAATCCAAATTGGACCTAAGTCTTCTTCTTTCTTTACGATTTTTGTTTCCTCAACAGGGCAACCCATGTTTACAGGAGAACCAGCGATATCAGGACACTTGTCATTGTTATCATCAATACCATCTTTGTCACGGTCAGAAAGTGGACACCCATCGTTGCTAACAGGACCAGGAAGTTCTGGACATTTATCAAACATATCACCAACACCATCCTTGTCGCGATCGATAATCGGACATCCATTGTTATCAGCTGGACCAAATTCATTCGGACATTTATCTTTATCATCCGCAACACCATCATTGTCTTTATCCTTGATAGGACAACCATTGTTACTTAGTAAACCAAATTCATTCGGACATTTATCTTGTGAATCGATAATACCATCCTTGTCAGTATCCTTCAACGCCTCTACGCTACCAGCAACACCATCTTTCTTCTTTTTTAAATCAAGGTATACACCCCAAGAGTAGGTAATGTTATTTCTCATACGCTGAGTCAAACCCAAACCATAACCAACCTGTGCAAGAATCATACCGCCATTATTCATCACCATATACCTTGCACCAACACCTATTGGCATAGAGAAGAAAGCATTCCCTTTTCTGAGATTACCTTGCAATCCAGAAAATAAGAAAGGTTGTGCAGGAAGACGAGAATCAGAAAAATGATAATACACATCTCCTCTTAAACTAGATGACCATCCTTTTTCGAAATCTGCAGGAGTTGCATTGTTTCTTGAAATATAGCCATTACCAACACCGAAATCAGCGCTGAAGGCAAATTTCTCTGAAAGGTTATTATAAAAGCTAAAGCCTACAGTTGTGTTTGCTTTGCCCAAAAAACCGTTTAATCCGGATGCATTTCCATTTTCAGCATATTGATCAGTAAGACCAAAATCTTGAATATGTACACGGTTCAATCCGAACATATTCCATTTGTAACGGCTAGGAGTTGAGCTTCCTTGCGCTGAATTGGTTTCTTGTGCAATTGCCTGAGAAAACAGGGCCAGCACAAAGGTGAGCATGGTTAAACTCTTGTTGAAGCGAATCATATTATAGTGTTTGAGTTATTTAAAAAATTAATTGAGTTTTTGTGCAATCATGAGTTCAACACCTTGTCTGGAATAACCAGCTGCGCCTAACCCTGATATATTAATATCATAATGAATGCCAATAGTTGTTTTGTTCAGTTTCAACTGAATATTTGGTATTACAGCATCTCTTACTCTAAATGCGAATCCTACTCCAATTGCTGATCCTTCATAACCATTAGAAGGCTCATCAAGACTATGTTGAACTTTAGCACCAATTAAGTATTCAGATGCCTCAGCTTTCCAGTTGGTTATACCATATACACCAAACTGATTCAACTCATTCTTTACGGTAAAACCTGCTTGAACACCAAGTGTGGGCTTCAACCTAAAATCTTTTGTTTTTAGTTCGTCTGTATAAGGTCTATTCAAGTGCCTGATACTAGTTCCTGCATACCATTCTATAGCAGCAGTATTTTGGAAAACAGACAAACCGGCATTTACACTTGTCCACCCATAACTTCTTCCAGCTCTTAGCGGGTCTCTTGAAACAGAAGGAACTGGTCCATATTGATCAAATTGATCAGGGAAAAAACTTCCTCCCAATTCACCTAAACGTGTATTGGTATGTGTTCCTTGAAAACCAAGTGATAAATACATATCGTTTGCACTCAACCGTTGAGAGAATGAAAGTCCAAGCATGCCAGTGTTATTCTTAAACACACCTTTATTTGATTTGTCAAAAGAACCCGCAGCAGTAGCAGAGACGAAACTCTTTTTATCAAATCCTTCTGTCCCTTTTTTTACAAAAGGCACATTGACCATGATACTAGCATTACGAAATGCCAAGAGTGATTGGTACTTGATGTCTCTAAAATTAAAGCGAATATCTTTTTGTTTATTCAACTTTAAAGACTGGTTGTACCAAAGGTTCATCGATTGCACATCTGCATAATGCAAGTCCTGACCTGTTGATTGCAAAAAGCATAAACTTCCAGCAAGTACGTATATAATTCTTCTAAGTAACATAAGCTTTTTTGTAATGGTTAGTCTATTTGATCAAATTCAACGTACCCGTCTTCCTGATTTCTTTTCCATTGGTATCGGTTCCTTCAACCAACCAGATATAAGAGTCAGCTGGCTGAATTTGTCCGCGGAATCTTCCATCCCATCCTTTTGACTCATCTGTTGTTTCAAAAAGGATGTTACCCCAACGGTTATAGATCTTGAAGAATTTGAATTTCTGAATACCGACACAGATTGCTTTTACAACATCGTTGATGCCGTCGCCATTTGGACTAAATACATCCGGCACATAAATGTTTGTTGCATCACAACCAATTTCTGTAATGATTTTGTTAGACACCAATGATAAACATCCATTGCTGTTCATAAACTTCACTGTGTACTCTGCTGCCTCATTTACACGAAGTGTATCCTTATTATAATTAGTAATGATGCTACCATTCTTGTACCAATTAATGATTAAGCCCACAGGTACACTAACCTTTAACACTCGGGTTTCATCTTTACAAAACTTTGTAGTTCCTTGAATTGTCAATACTGGAGTTACTGGTAGATCAACCATACTAAGTACAATTGACTCACTAAATGAACTTCTGCATCCATTATCATTAACTGCTATTGCAGCATAGGTACCACCTTGTTTAGCCACATATCTGTTAGTCAAAGCTGGAATAAGAATACCATCTTTGTACCATTGTACGGGTTCAGATGCTGTTGCATTCAACACAACACTATCACCAAAACAGAACAACATTTTATTGGCAGTAATCAATGGAGCTATAGGATTTGCTACCACTTTTACAATTACTCCATCACTTTGAACTGGAATACAGCTATTGGTATTAAATCGGCTAACTGTAAATACCCCTTCAGTAGATGCAGTATAGGTTTTAGCATTTGCACCCGCTATAGCAACACCATACTTGTACCATTGATAACTTGGCGACTCAGAAGCTGTTAAAACAACGCTTGTGCCCGCACATATGTTTGTACTTCCTTCTGATGTTATAGTCAACTTCGGCTCATCAACAATTGGATCTTTAATGATTGCCACTATAGCAGGACTAACACATCCACTTGCATTTTTTACACTTACATTATATGCACCTGGAACAACTGATGTAAACACACCTGTAATGTTCAAATAGGTAGCGCCATCAATGCTATAGGTAAATCCATTCCCAACTGGAGATGTAACGGTAATTATTCCCGTTTTGTCCGGACACAATGGGTTTGTTATTTCTATCGTTGGAATTTCAGGTGTGAGTGGGTGTGCATTGACTACCGCGACTGTCTCACTACTGATACATCCAGCTGCATTCTTTACAGTAACATTATAGGTACCCGCAATTACTTGCGTAAATACACCTGTTGTATTAGTATAATCAACTCCATCAATACTATAAGTGTTACCAGGATTTTTTGGAGAACTGATGCTGATTGTTCCTGTACCTAAATCACAAGTAGGATGAATGATATTTAACGATGGTGCTGCTGGTCCCTCTGGTTTTGGATTAACCACTACCACTGTATTAGCACTAATACAACCATTGGCATTTTTAACGGATACAGCATATGTACCTGGCAAGATGCCAGTAAACACACCCGTGTTATTTAAATAGGTAGATCCATCTAAACTGTATGTGTTTCCAGGTGCAAGTGGTGAACTCACTGTAATAGTAGCAGTGGGCACCTCACAAGTTGGCTGCGTAATTGCAGCAACTGGTGCAGTCGGCACCGCCAAAACAGAAACCGTTACTTGTTTTGCATCTGCAGGTGTTGGTACAGGAATATTTGTACCACTAACCACCAAATAAAAAGTTGTAGTGAACTCCAATGCTGGTGTTGTATAATTTGCACCAATGTGGAGCAAATTGGTCAATTGCGCATCTGCATACCATTTGTAAATAGGTTCTACAATATTTACAGATGTTGCTCTTAGCGCTGCTCTGCTGTTTGCACAAACAGAACCACCAATGCCAATTATTTCTCCTGTAAAATTACCGGTAAAATCAAACGGGGTAACCGTGACTTCTGATCGGTCATTTAGTGTATTTGGATCAGGATTTTTAAAATCCACAAACTGGGCAACATTTGTATAAATTGATGTCGGCGTAATTGGATTGACTGATGCTGTAATAACTAATACCGCTTCAGCACCTACTGCTAAATTATCTACATCCCATTCACCAGTTACACTGTTGTATTCCGCAGGTAATGATGAAGAAATAAATGTAAATCCGTTAGGAAGTAAATCAAAAACAGTCGCTCCCTCTGTAGCATTGGGACCTAAGTTTTTTACTCTTAAGGTAAAATTGACAATCGAACCAACCCTTGCAGTTGGTTTATCTACAGTTTTAGTTAATTGTAAATCACTTGTAGCGGGTCTAACCCTGTCCAATGCGTTTACTTGTGCCTTCAATGGCTGAAGCGCCAAGGTAAAAAGCGACAAACCAATGAAAATCAATGATTTAAAATTCATCTTATATGATATTAGTTTCCTATTCACGGATCGTATTATAAAAATTTTTAATACTTTATAAATTATTTTAATAACTGAAACTTGCCCAAAAACAGAAATACCTGAATTTGTCAATGTTGATAACGAGTGGAAAATGAAGTTATTGTGTACCCCTTAGTAATTTTCCAACGTGGATACACGTAATAGGAGGTATTTTCCCCTATCACCTATTTGAACTAGTAGAAAAAATGTCGCTTTGAAGCATTGCGCCAGCCGGCTTGACTTTGGTACTGGACAAAAAAGATTTTTACGTCAGCCTGGCTTTCGTAGTCGACAAAATAGATTTTCTTACTTGCCTGACTGGGATACTTGACAAAAAACCACTTCCCGTCGTTCTGACCAGCCTGGCTTTCATAATTGACTTTAAATACTTTGAGATCAGACTGACTTTCATACTTAACTACAAATACTTTTACATCAGCCTGACTGGGGTAATCGACAGAAAAAACCTTCTGCGCTTTCACTTGTAAAACACAGAAGGTTGATAATAATAAGATGAATAATTGTTTCATTAGTCGCGGCGACCGTATAAATTTCCGAGCAAACGGAGAATTTCTATGTACAACCAAACCAAGGTAACTAACAAACCAAAAGCACAATACCACTCCATATATTTTGGTGCACCCATTGCAGATCCTTGCTCGATTCTATCAAAATCCAACAACAAACTCAACGCAGCGATAGCTGTAATTGCAATAGATATTCCGATGCTCAACATACTGCCGTTGTGCAATCCAGTTACATTTACACCAAATAAAGAAAGTACAAAGGTGATAAGATAAAATAAGGCAATACCTCCGATTGCAGCAAACATGATCGACCTGAATCTTTCTGTAACACGGATAATTCTGAAGGTATACAACAGGTACATGGCGATAGCGGTACCAAATGTTAAGATGACTGCCTGGGTTACAATACCAGGAGCAACCGCACTGAATGCATCATTATAAATAGAGGAAATTCCGCCAATGACCAATCCTTCTAATAAAGCATAGGCTGGTGCAAGGTATTGAGCCAACTGAGGTTTGAACATTAAGACTATAGCCACAATTAAACCTCCGACCATACCGCCCATCATGTAGACTTGAATACTATTTCCTACATTGGCTTCATTCCAGATATAGAAGGCAGTCGCCATGACCATAAGAAACAAAAAACCGAATTTGTTCAATGTACCACCGAAGGTCATTGTACCAGATCCGGGGACACCCATTGAACGATTAAAGGATTTTTCCGTTAACGTTGGATTACTTGAGTTGAATAGCGCCATATTGGGTAATTTTGTACTCTAAATTAATTAATTTCAGCGAAACCAACCCCTATCTGGCTGCTCTGGTAAAGCTGAATCAAAATATTTAACATGACAGAAAGAAAAGAAGAACTGCTCCAGGATATCGTGATCAAATTCGCCGGTGATAGTGGAGATGGCATGCAGTTGACGGGTAGTCAGTTTACCAACAACACGGCTTTATTGGGTATTGATTTGGCTACTTTCCCTGATTTTCCAGCGGAAATTCGAGCACCACAGGGTACTATACCTGGTGTGAGTGGATACCAATTGAGATTTTCCAGTGATGCCATCTATACCCCAGGTGACCTTTGTGATGTGCTCGTAGCGATGAACGCTGCAGCTTTAAAAACAAATTTAAAAGCCATCAAAAAGGGGGGAAAGATCATTGCCAATATCGATGGTTTTGATTCTAAAAATTTGCGACTGGCCAACTATGCTGATGGCGTTAATCCATTAGAAGATGGTTCTTTGGAAGGATTTGAGGTCATTAAGATGGATGTAACCAAGATGACCCGTGAAGCGTTGAAAGAAATTACCTTAGGAACCAAAGAAAAAGACCGTGCAAAGAATATGTTTGTTCTGGGCTTTCTTTATTGGATGTACAACAGGGATATGGAGAGTACACTTACCTTCTTAAAAGATAAGTTTGGGAAGAAAGATGAAATCCTAAATGCCAACATCAAAGCTTTACAAGCTGGATATAATTATGGTGATACTACTGAAACCTTCACCACAAGATATAAAGTAGAGAAAGCTAAAATGAAGCCCGGGACTTACCGCTCTATAATGGGTAACCAGGCATTGGCAATGGGTTTGGTAGCAGCTTCGCAAAAAAGTGGACGCCCCTTGTTCTTAGGCTCCTATCCTATCACGCCTGCATCAGACATTCTGCATGATTTGAGTCGCATGAAAAATTTTGGTGTAATGACTTTCCAAGCGGAAGATGAAATTGCAGGTATAACTTCTGCCATTGGTGCAAGTTATGGTGGGTCTCTTGCTGTAACTACCACTTCTGGTCCGGGTATTGCTTTAAAAGGCGAAGCAATGGGACTTGCAGTGATGTTAGAAATTCCATTGTTAATCATCGATGTACAAAGAGGTGGTCCTTCAACTGGACTTCCCACCAAAACTGAACAAAGTGATCTGTTACAAGCCTATTATGGACGAAATGGTGAATGTCCAATGCCAGTCATTGCTGCATCAACTCCAAGCGATTGTTTTGAATCAGTATTTGAGGCTGCAAGAATCTCACTTCAACACATGACCCCTGTAATGTATTTAAGTGATGGTTATATTGCCAATGGTGCAGAACCATGGCGTTTCCCCAAAGAAGAAGATCTTCCAACTATTGAAGTGAAATTCAAAGAAGGATTGGATGAAGATGAAACTAAATTCCAACCCTATAAAAGAGATGAGAAATTGGTCAGACCATGGGCTATTCCTGGAACTAAAGGATTAGAACACAGAATTGGTGGTATTGAAAAACAAGATATCACAGGTAATGTAAGTTATGATCCTGAGAACCATCAGCACATGGTGAAAACGCGACAGGCTAAAGTCGATTTAATCGCCAACTATATCCCTGATCAAACCATTGATAGTGGTCCGGATAAAGGAAAAGTATTGGTACTCGGCTGGGGCAGCACCTACGGCGCAATCAAAACAGCTGTTTTGGAAATGTTGGAAAAGGGTCATGCGGTATCACATGCACATATCAGATATCTCAGACCATTTCCTAAGAACCTGGGTGATATCATTAAGAATTTTGATACAGTTTTAATTCCTGAGATCAATAATGGTCAGTTGATCAAGATTATTCGCGATGTTTATCTTGTTGATGCAAAGCCATTCAATAAAATCAAAGGAACACCGATAACGAAGGGGGAATTGGTTGATGAGATTGGGAAGTATTTATAAAATCCTCTCCACAATCTTCCCAGTCGCCTTCTCTTTCAAGATCAACTTCTTAGTTCCGTAATGCGTCAGTTCTTCTTTTACAAGATAATGATCTGCATCAAACTCAATCAGGTGGCTGTCTTTGGTAACATCAGTTCTTCCTCTCCAGTCATCTAATTGTACAGGCTCCCATTGTTTTGATTTCGCACTCTTGTATGCAGCATCCAAAACAGCATTCACTAAATAACCATCATAAAATGTTTCTCTGGGTTGTGTTCCGTTTTCATAACAATTGAACATTTCAGTGAACATGTGATTATAACCTAACTCATTTAGTTCATCGCCAACTGGGAAAAGCCATCCCGAATTTGTTTCTGCTTTTTCTGCAACATAATCTGCCCCTTTTCCGGTCGTGAACATTTCAAAACCTGTACGCAAAAATCCATTGATCCAAATTGTTCCCTCACTTCCCATTACCTCATCTCTTAAATCCAAACCACCGCGGAAAGTCCAGCTGACCTCAAACTGTGCAATTGCACCATTTTCATACTTCACTAACCCAATAGCGTGGTCTTCTGCGTCAATAGGCTTCACTTGTGTATCGGCCCAGCACATGACTTCAACGGGACGAATATCTTTCCCGATATAACTGCGCGTAATCTCAACACAGTGACAACCTAAGTCGAGTATACATCCACCACCAGCTTGCTCAATATCCCAGAACCAATCGCTGTGTGGGCCAGGATGGGCTTCACGCGATTTTGCCCAAAGCACTCTTCCAACTGCGCCTTTCTTTACACTGTCGTATGCCTTCAAAAACTTTGGGGTGTATACCAAATCTTCCAAATAACCGTTGAAGATCCCTGCTTTTTCAACAGCCTCCAACATACGCTTTGCTTCAGTTGCATTTCTTCCCAATGGCTTTGTTGTGATGATGGCCTTTTTATGTTTGATGCACAACATCACTGCTTCTTCATGTAAATTATTGGGCAATGAAATACATACCATATCTACATCAGGATGAGCAATTGCTTCTTCCATGACTGTTGTGTGATGAATACATCCATAATCTTCAGCAAACTTTTTTGCTTGCTCTTCTCTGCGAGAATAGATGGAAACAATTTTGTCTTTGCTTCTTAATCCCTGGATGGAATCTGCATAAAACCTTCCGATAAATCCGGAACCCAACATTGCTAGCCTTACCATAAATAATCTATTAAATAGTTTAGAAATTAAGCATTTGATTTTTTATCCTTAAACAATAGCAACAAGAAAACCAGCGCTGCTGCTGCGATTCCTGATGGCACCAACCATACGTTCAACCAATTGGTGACATCCACACCCATTTCATTTGGAGCTGTATAAGTATCTTTTACTTTACCAGAAATAATCGATCCAATAAACATCCCTATACCATAGGTTGCCAAAGTGATCAATCCTTGTGCTTGCGATTTAATTTTATCCCCCGCTTTCTTATCGGTGTAAATCATTCCACTTACAAAGAAGAAATCAAAACATACGCCATGCAATAAAATAGCAGCGTATAACATCCATACACCACCTAATGCATCGCCATAGCCAAAGAAAGCAAAACGGACAATCCAAGCGAGAAGACCAATGATTAAAATATTTTTCACACCTAATCTTGCATAAGCCAAAGGCAACAACAACATGAACAAGACCTCTGAAACTTGTCCGAGTGACATCATGTTTTCAATCCTGAATGTTGTTGGATCTGCATCAGGATAACCCGCTTTAAATGTATCGGTTAATGATGGATTAGCCCAAGCATAATAGAATGAAAGTGGAATACAAATCAAGACAGAAGAAATAAAGAAGATGAGGAAAGATCTGTCTTTAAATAGTACAAACGCATCCTTACCGATGATTTGTCCGAATGTTGCTGGTCCTGTTGCAGTCGGCGGAGTTTTTGGAAGTGCAAACGACATCAACCCAAGTAACACTGATGTCACCATCGAAATTTGAAAGATGGCTACTTTATCACCTACGCCGAGAAAACCGACAAGATTCACAACAGCAATCCACGCGATAGTCCCGAATACACGAATAGCAGGAAACTCTTTCTCTGGATTATCCATGTTACGCATGGAAATAGAACTTGTTAGTGAAATCGTTGGAGCGAATGTGAGACAATATAAAAGCATCACCCAATAAAATGCATCTGGATCTTTTACCTGAGTGAGGCCAAATAAGATAGCAGCACCCACTAAATTGAGTACACCTAAAACTTTTTGAGCCTGGAAAAATCTATCGGCGAGCATGCCGACAAAAAACGGAGCGGCAATCATGGCGACAGAAAAAGCAGCATAAGCACTGCCCACTTGTGCTCCGGTGGCACCAAGCTGGTCTGTCATGTACTTACTCATTTGTCCGTACCAGGCACCCCAGACAAAGAACTGCATGAACATCATGACAGCCAACTGAATTTTAATCGTTGATTTCATATGCAAGTTTGTCTTTCAAGATAATGATTTCTTGGAAATAGAAACAATACATAGTAATAACTACTATTCACACAATGATCAGTGAGTAACCAATTTATTTTGCCAACTTCTTGTAATGAAGACAGAGTTCAGTCAGTCCGCAACTTTCGCATTTAGGATTACGAGCCAGACAAGTATATCGACCATGGAGAATAAGCCAGTGGTGTGCACGATGAACCAGTTCGGAAGGGATATGTTGGATGAGTTGTTTTTCCGCAGCCAAAGGTGTCTTAGCACCACGAGTAAGTCCGAGTCGCGCTGAAACCCTAAACACATGTGTATCCACCGCCATGTTAGGTTGTTGATCAATTACTGAAGTAATAACATTAGCTGTTTTTCTTCCAACACCTGGAAGTTTCACCAGTTCTTCAACAGTCATGGGTACTTCACCACCGAATTCTTCGATGAGCATTTTGGCCATGCCGATGAGGTGCTTGGTCTTGTTGTTGGGATAGGAAATACTTCTAATGAGCGGAAATAAGGTATCGAAATCAGTCGTGGCCAGCGAAGCTGGATCAGGAAAACGTTGAAAAATTGCGGGTGTAGTGAGATTTACCCTTTTGTCGGTGCACTGGGCTGAAAGAATGACGGCAACCAAGAGCTGGAAGGGATTATCGTACAGCAACTCTGTCTCTGCCTCAGGGATGTTTTTTTGAAAATAGTCGATGACAACCTCGTACCGTTCCTTCCTTTTCATAATCAGGAGGAAAGTTACTAAGAAACCTTATTCCTTGGTTAGACCCTCTGAATTTGCAGCTCCGTATTGCATGATTTTTTCAATCACCGACGAAGACGGACTGTATTGGATTTCGTCCAGGGTTTCGAAACCCTCTTTCATGTGGGTAAACTGTTCTTGGAGGTCGGGGTGGCTATTTACTGTCGAGATAAACTCGTTTGATTCTTCTGGAGACATTTCCTTGTAGAGATAACGCATCATTGCTTCACTGTTTAACATGCTCATTTTTAACCTTTTATCAATTAATAATATTGACAAAGGATACGGATAGGTAAGGGTAGGTCTTCAATGGGGGTATCAGGGAATGGGCGGAAGCGAAACTCTTGGAAGAAATGACGCTTGAACTATAAACGCCGAAGATTTCCCATTATTGCATGAAAATGAAGAAATATTTTATTTTTCTTTAATTAGATACACATCCTCATTATCGCGCTTCATGAGGTACTGTTCGCGAGCTACTTTTTCCATCCATTTGGGGTTGGCTTTCATCATTTCTACCTCTTTTTTCGTCTTGTCGATTTGCTCCTGGTAATACTTCTTGCTGTCTTTCAAATCATTGAGCTCACTGCGGTACTGATAATGAAGAATGAGGTTGTTATGATCGAAAAAAACCATCCATACCACAAAGGCAACTGTGGCAATAAGGTATTTGTTTTTGAAGGTTTTGAGGAGTTTCATGGCAGTGATGTCAAAGTTAATGTAATGTTTCTAATCTTCCTTTTAAGTACCTTGCACCCTCAATGGAAAAGTCAAATTTTGTCGACCAGATACGGGTGTTCTGTAAAAGTGGGCATGGTGGTGCGGGAAGCAAGCATTTCATGCGCACGAAATTCAACCCGCAAGCAGGACCGGATGGTGGTGATGGTGGTCGCGGTGCGCATATCATATTAAGAGGAAATAAACACTTGTGGACACTCCTCCACTTGCGCTATTTCAAAAACGTCATCGCAGAAGATGGTCAGGGTGGTAACAAAAACAACATGACCGGCCGCGATGGGAAAGATATTGTTATTGAAGTTCCGCTAGGTACTGTAGCATTTGACGAAGAGACCGGCGAAAAAGATGGCGAAATCCTGGAAGATGGACAAGAACTGATCTGGGTTCGAGGTGGAAGAGGTGGTTTGGGAAACAAAAACTTTGCTACCCCTACCAACCAAGCACCCGACTACGCCCAACCTGGTGAACCAGGCAAAGAAGGATGGAAAGTCCTGGAACTTAAAGTACTTGCTGATGTGGGACTCGTTGGTTTTCCCAACGCTGGTAAATCAACACTGCTTTCTTCTATCACTGCAGCTAAACCGAAGATAGCCGACTACGCCTTCACCACCCTAACTCCGCAATTGGGCATGGTGGAATACCGCAACGGTAGATCTTTCAGCATAGCAGATCTTCCTGGTATTATTGAAGGCGCAGCTGAAGGTCGTGGTCTAGGTCACCGCTTCCTGCGTCATATTGAAAGAAACCCTGTGCTCTTATTTCTAATTCCAGCAGACAGTAAAGACCATAAAAAAGAATGGGAAATCCTGGTCAACGAACTGGAACAATACAATCCTGAACTGCTCGACAAAAAATTCATCATCGCCATCAGCAAAAGTGATATGCTCGATGATGAATTAAAAGCTGCTATCGAAAAGGAATTACCAAACAACGTTCCGCATATCTTCATTTCATCTGTAGCAGGTAAAGGTCTCCAAGACCTGAAAGACCTGCTTTGGAAGGAACTGCAGTAAAAGGGACTAATTCAATTTGAAAAAGCCCCTTTTTTCTGTTTAGTTTCAATTTTACTATTGCCTCAATAGTTGCAATACATGGATCAAACCTTTTTCTTTGCTTGAAACCTTCATAAAATAAGCTCCTTGCTTCAATGTGCCCAATTCCAATAAAGATCCATTTCTGAAATTTGACTTTGTAACCATTACTCTTCCTTGTGCATCAACAATTTCTATATCAATCTTTGACAAACCATTCAATTTAAACTGAATAGTACTATTAGCTTGGACTGGATTGGGAGTTACACGAATATATTCGCCATTTGAAAAGTTAGTCAAAGATGTAACTACTAAATAGTAAGAGTCAGACATTGGACTAACACAACTATTGACAGTAGATTTCACAGAATAGTATGCTGCTTCTGTTGGCTTATAGGTTGTTGATGTTGCACCTTGTATCAAAACATCCTCTTTATACCATTGATTACCCGAAGGAGAACTTGAAAGAAGTTGTCCATCTGGCTGTCGAGAGATGGTTGGTTTTACTGGTATAGGGTGCACCACTACTTCCAGCGCTGATCTTAAACCCTCACATTGTGTAATTGTATTTTTTTGATTGACATAATAAAGGGTTGTTCCAACATTTGTCGTAGAAGGGGTTGGTGCTGTTGCAGATGCAGTACCACCACTAGAAGAAGTTCCATACCATTGAATAGTATTACCGTTTGTCCCAATTGCAGTCAATAAATTAGCACTGCCACCTTGACAAAGAGAAACACCAGATACAGTAGGTTGTGGAGGAACAATAGCATCGATTGATTGAAATACAGTCGCAACATTAAAATTACCTACAGTATCTTTTACAACATCTGCTTTCAACTCAACTCCAAGTGTATCAGCACACGTTCTTGCCAATGTGATTCTAAAGTTTTTACTATCAACTTGCTCAACAGCACTAACAGTTGCATTCTTGAGAACTAAATTCGCAGCAGCGACTGAATTGAAAACACTTTCGCTGGCTGTCATTGTCAGAACTGTATTTAATCCTGTTTCAGTCAACTTCTTAAAGGTGATTACAGGATCTCTGGTATCCTTATAAAGCGTTGACTTTATCATTTCTCCAATATTGCCGACTGAATCAATTAAGTAGAATCTTAACTCAATTAATCCATCTTGCATTGACTTAATGACATTGACCGGAATTTGGAAATTTCCATTAGTATATGATCCCTGAATAACAACTGAATCGCCTAATCCAGGAGCAGTTGCTAAAGTTGTTAAAAGACCACTACTGGAGTTCGTAACACCAGTTATTGTACTTTGCACAACAGATAAATTATAGGAACCGTTTTTTTCTGTCGACTTGATATCAACAATTAAACTATCCAGATTACTTTTTCCAAAGTTTGCCAGGTTAGTTTTTAGTTGTTGACTTTTTGGAATCTCTGTGTCTTTGGTATAAGTTGCACGTCCTGTTCCTATCAATGCCCTACTGCTGTCTAGCATAAAGACTGTTGCATATAAAATTCCATCATTAACTCCAGTTAATTTCAAATTGTTCAGTGTAATAGTATCAGCAATCATCGATCCTTCATACACAACTGAATTTCCACCCAAAGAACTGTACATTCGAAGCCTGTAATTCTGATCTTTACAAGATTTACAACCAATCACCACACTCATTGATTCCGCATTCGCTGCATTAACTTTTTTACCGACAATCTCTACATAAGGGTTAACCTGAAGAACAGTAGATTGGTCAACATCAAATCTTACAATTTCAGTAAAACTATAACTCTTCGTATTTAGTGCATGGTCTAAAAGGGTAATAGAAGATACACCCCAAGTACCAGGAGGTGATCCAACCGGAAGTACTGTATTGAAATAATATCTTTTAAACCCATATATTGATGAATCCGGATAAAAACTATAATATAAATTCCCTAAATCTTTTTGCATCGAAATTGTATGCTCCAAGCCTTGAGGATCTCTCAATCTATAAAATCCATGTTTGAGGCCTGAGGCCTTTCCAGGAAAATCAGATTCATCTTTAATCCAAAGCCACATTTCAAAGAATGTCTCACCATTTGGCGATAGTGGATTAGTTGGTGTGGCTTTTATCTGAATATCATTTAGGTCTAATACTGGCGCTTTATAATCAGGAAATGGCGTCGATATATATATACTATCCCGTATAGCTCTTTGGGTTTCTTGAAGTGGTGGAGGCAAAAACATATTTTTATTCGCAGTGTCTTTGTCAAGAAATACATCTCTGCTGTTGAGTGCATGGTCTTGCATAAAGAAATATGGAATAGAGTAATATCCACTTGGATAAAAATCTCTAATTGGGAATAAAATATCTATTTTCTTCAAACTATCTGTAACATCATTGATAATTCCATTGTTACTCTGAGCAGCAATCTCTTTGCTATAGGGACGAAGATTATTTTTATCAGTTGAATCTATCGTAGGAAAATTAACATTAAAATAAATTCTCCCATATGGAGCTATGGTATTTTTTTCAATGATATCAAGTTTAATCCGAATGGCTTTCATGCTTGGTAAGGTGTCAGCACAAGTACCACATGCCTTTGATGCAGGCATCCCACCATAATCGATAAACTTCTCGGAAAGCGTATCAATTTTCATGGTTCCTTGAACATACAACGGAGGTGTTATATCCTCTAAAGGATTATTGATAAAACATTTCAAACCATAGGTTGAATTATTTTCCAATCGTATATTTCTTGCCTGATCTATAATAGCAATTTGTGGGAAAATCCAATAACCACTTTTAGATAGTTTTGAAATAATCCGCTCACCTCTTAAAATTGTTTTTGATGCATTTACTGGATACATACCTAAATCAATAAATGTACCAATTGGACTTACCAATCTGGTAGACGCTTGCTCAGCACCACTAAATAGACTATCTGTTTGCTTTAACTCAATCTCGACAATAACTCTTTTGTCTTCATCTGCTCTACCAATTACATCAACTTTGGTTCTGATAATTTTTCCTGGATAAATATAATCAGGGTATAGATTATATACCTGAAAAGTTAAATCTGGCCTTATCTGAGAAATATATCTTGTACCTCTCATTAACCTATCTCTGATAAACTCAAATTTTTTTAGTGAACGACTTCTTAATGCATCAGGATTAGTGATATAGTACGCTATACTTTCTGCCATATCCTCGTTTGGATTTTTAGCATGTGCGTATGCAGAAACAAACTCAGTAGTATTTGTTGTAGTCCAACCACTTGCGGATGCTGGATCCTGAAACCATCCTCCTAGAATTGTCCAATCACTTTTTGTAGTTGTATCAAAAGTATATTCCCATAGAAAATGTGCCTTTTCATGCAATACCAAACGTTGTACATCAGTAATATCCTGAATCCTAAAGGCCTTTTCCATCCATTCAATGTTTTGATTTGTCACCCATGCAATTGCTGCTGCTTCTGTATATTTTGGATGAGGCTGGCCATTTATCCTTCTAACCATATATTTTAATTGGTCCTGCCTATGCATGCCCTCTGGAAATTCTTCAAACATTGATAAAATTGTAAGTTTTTCCTCAGCTGTAAACTCTTGAAAATTAGACTCCGTTTCCCCCATTAATTGTCTCAAAGTTTCTGATGGTACTAGAAAATTAAATCCGAAACGAGTTCGTGCAATCTCATCAATAATGTGTGCCTGAGTTCCTCTATCAGTATAATAATAAACAATTGCTTTATATAAACGCTTAGAAAAAAACTTACCCTTTAATCCGTCTAATGTAACCACAAGAGGAGTCGCATATGTAAATGCCTGTCTTGATATTGTAATGAAATCTACACCTCCTTGATTTGTAAATGAAATATCATTATCAATAAAATCATTAGAAATTCTCCAAACTGCTCTAACAAAAGCCGAGTCATTTTCACCGAAACGTCTAAAATTTAATTTTTTTATGGTTGTTGAAAGTCTAAATGCATCTTCACTAGTCCACTCACTTATACTATTATTTAATAGGAAGCCATACTCATACAATAAATTAATAGCATTAAAATCATCAGGTACTTTTTCAGTAACACCTAATACATTAATCTCAACTTTATCATTTATATATGCCTGCTGCGCGTGACCAACATAACTACTATCATCTTGCCATTGATAAGAAAAGTTACTATCGGCGGGGGCTTTAGTAAGGGTGATAGTGTTATCAATAATATTATTATTAAGTTCCAGCACCTTAGAAACAGGAAACAAATAGCCTTTAGCATCAATACTCAAAGCCCATTTACCATTGGATAGATTTGGAAACTGAAAAGGAACATCAACGTTACTGGGATTACCTCCTACTTTTTGAAAGAAAAAAGATTCCCCGGATTTTTGAATTCGAACTATTGCTGAATCACCATTGGCTAAGCCTTTTACGACTCCTGTTATGGTCGACTGTGCACTAACGAAGAAAACAAAACATTGCAGAATTAATAAAAGAAAGAAGTATCTCTTTGGATGCGATTGCATACATATTTATTTTCATAATAAATGTAAACAATTGTTATTAAATTCAGTAGCACTAACTTTAAGATATGCAAATCCTAAAGAAAACCCTTCAACAAATCGCGATCCTGCTTCAAGTGATTTGGGCATTTATGCCGGGGATACTTTTTATTGGGATTGGCTATCTCTTTTTTACACAGTTCATTCAGGGTAAGGATATTGTAATTACGGCTATGAACTCGCGACAATCAGCGATGTTCATGCTGATTGGTCTCTTCTTCTGGGTATTGATAACATGGTATACTTCCAGGTTAATTGCCTATAACCACGACCGACTATTTCACATTGCAAAAGAGGGACTCTACCACACACCAAGAATACTGGGCTTTCTTTGTTTCACCATCATCACCACTGCGTTTGCAGTCGCAGATCATCAGCTGAATAACGGCACTATCCCCTACTGGATTATTTTGGTCAATTCAGTAGGCTACGCAATCTTCTACCCGCTTTTTGAAAAAATAAAAAGCATAGCAAAACGAGCTCTTCTGCTTCAAATCAGAAATACCATATGGGTAATGAGCTTTTTCATGGTGGCTATCATGGTTTACTATAATCAAAAAATAACCTACCTCACACTTATCCCAATCCTGCAAGTATTTTACCTCTACCTGGTCATCACCCGAAGAAAAATCAGTGAAAGCAGCAAAGCCCATTACCCTCTACCCAATCATGACAAAATCAATTCAATCAGAAATAATTACAAAAACTTTGTACTCTGGGTATTCACTGATCCAGAAGCCAACAGAACACCTGCCAGCAAAGAAGTAATGATCCAGACCGAGAAGAATATTTTCTTCTGGTTCAGCATCTCCTCTGTCATTGCCATCATCATATACATAACCGCAGTCTTTTCACTTTCGTTCTCCAAATTCTTAACACCACTTCCTATCATACTGCTCTCATTCGGTGTTCTATTGGGAGCAGGTAATATTATCACGCTATTCTCCATCAAACAAAAAATCAATTTCCATTTCTTGTTTATACTGGCACTGGTCTTTGCAGGTTTCATCAATGAATCGCATTATGTAATGCTAAAAGATAAACCTCAGGAAAAAACTGCAAGTAAACGACCAGCATTGAGAAATTACTTTTTAGAATGGATCAATGAAAAGAAGTTATTAGAAAAGGACTCATCACAAAAAACAATACCTGTGTATTTTGTATTAGCAGATGGAGGTGCGTCCAGATCAGCATACTGGACGGGATCCGTGTTGTCCAATTTGGAAGAATCGACAAACAACCAATTCTCCAACCACCTTTTTGCACTCTCAGGGGCTTCGGGTGGAAGCCTTGGTAATCTTGCCTTCTGGAATACGCTTGTTCATCAAAAAGAAAATTCAACCAACAATATTCAAAACTATCTGGCAAGCGACTTCCTAAGTTTTCCATTAGTGCGATTGCTCGGACCAGATATCATCCTGCCGCTGGTTCCTTTTCATTGGCTGAACGACCGCGCTGAAGCGCTTGAACGTTCTTTTCAATTTCCTAACCAATCTGTCGATTTGGGCAATTTCATGCAAGCACCTTTTACATCGACTTTCCCAAATTCAAAAAATAGATTTACTCCGCCGGTTGTTTGCATCAACGCGACAAGAATGCAGGATGCTTCTCCCGCTGTCGTAAGTAACATCAAACTGGAAACTGCTGTTTTCGGGAAAAGAATTGACATTCTTGATAACCTTGATAAGGATAAAGATATTTCTATAGCGACTGCCATAGTACTGGGCGCCAGGTTTCCTTATTTTAGTCCCGCTGGCCGATTGGGCAACGATTACTTCGTAGATGGTGGCTATTTCGATAACTCAGGCGCGGGTGTCATACATGAGATGATTCTTGATCTGCAAGACTTAATCCATGATAGCACCTCTATCAACCCCAATCATCCTTTCAAAAAAATAAAATTTCATATCGTACACATCACCAATAAAACCGAGAGTATTATTGATAAAGGGAAAGTCCATCCACTAATCAACGACCTTGCCGCACCCATAAAAACAATATTGGGTTCTTATACCAGTCAGACTGACATTAACAACTTGCGTCTACAGCGATACTTATTGGAGATATATAACAACGAAGACACTTACCACGAGATCAACTTATACCAAGAAGGAGAACCTGATGTTTATCCAATGAACTGGTCGATTTCCAAACAGTCATTGGAAAATATCAACAAGCGTTTACAAACGCATAACGAAATGAAAAAGTTAATTGCGTTTATACAAGCTCCCAACTGAAACCACCATCCTTCTCATCTTTCAATTGAATACCTGCCTGTAGCAACTGATCTCTTATTTTATCTGAAGTAGCATAATCTTTTTTCGAACGTGCATCTTTTCTGATGTCTGCTATCAATTGCAACACTGCACCTAACTTTTGATCGTCTTGCTTTTTCTCATCTTTGAGTCCAAATATATCTACCAAATAACTGTTGAACTTCTCTTTCAGTAAACGCAATGTAGCTGTTGTTAATGCATTCATTTTAATGTGGCCATCTTTAATAGAATTGATGACAGGAACCAATTCAAACAAACCAGCCAACACTTTAGCTGTATTTAAATCATCGTTCATGTCTTCATCCAACTGATTCAACAACTTAAAACATTTCTGTTCCAAATCAGCATCACCAGCGACGATGGTCTCATTGCCCTCAATATCAAAACGATTCAATTGCGTAAAGGCTTCCCACATCCTGCGCAAACCTTTTTCAGCTGCCTGCAAAGCTTCATTACTGAAATCCAAGGTGCTTCTGTAATGGGTTTGCAAAATGAAGAACCTAACGGTCATGGGCGAATACCCTTGGGTAAGAATTTCATGCCCACCACTAAACAACTCACTCAGCTTGATCACATTGTTGTAACTCTTCCCCATCTTCCTACCATTGATGGTAATCATGTTGTTGTGTAACCAATACCTCGCAGGCATCTTGTGGTTACAAACAGCACTCTGTGCTATCTCACATTCATGATGCGGAAACTGTAAATCCATTCCACCACCATGTATGTCAAATTCATCTCCCAGGTATTTGGTGCTCATCGCAGAACATTCAATGTGCCATCCAGGATAACCTACGCCCCATGGACTCTGCCAACGCATAATGTGTTCTGGAGCTGCGTTCTTCCACAACGCAAAATCCATTTTACTTCGCTTCTCATCTTGAGCATCCAACTCACGTGTGGTCTCTAATTGATCTTCAATGATTCTTCCACTGAGAATTCCGTACTGCATCCCTTTCGCACCAAAATCTTTATGGTATTTTTCTACATCAAAATACACTGAACCATTGGCTACATAAGCATATCCATCTGCAATGATTTTTTCAATCATCACAATCTGCTCCACAATATGTCCAGTTGCTGTCGGTTCAATACTAGGCTCCACGTTGTTAAACTCTCTCATCGCCCAATGAAACAAATTGGTGTATTTCTGCACCAATTCCATGGGCTCTAATTTTTCTAGTGCTGCCTTAGAAGCAATTTTATCTTCACTTGCCCTACCTTCCTCTTCAAAATGTCCCGCATCGGTTATATTTCTTACATAACGCACCTGATACCCTAAATGACGTAGATATCGATAGACAATATCAAAAGTGATAAAGGGACGAGCATGACCTAAATGACTTTCACCACTCACTGTTGGTCCACATACGTACATACCCACCTTTCCAGGAATTAAAGATTTGAATTGCTCTTTTTGACGCGTTAGGGAGTTATAAAAATGCAATGACGACATAATATGATTTGAATACACAAAGATAAAGATTAAGCGACTATGGTAGGGTAATATCGGCAACTAGAAAATAGTGATCCGACATTTTCTTACCTGAACGGGTAAATTGTCGCGTTGCATACTGTTCCGGATGGAAAATATAATCAATCCGCAACGTAGGTAGCCACTGCAAAATGATGGAAGAAGAACTCATGAAAGTAGCGCCTAATCCAGCTCCTTTTTCTAAAAACGCATCTTTTTTATCGGATCGAATAGCTGCATAAGCATAGGAACCTGCAATATCATTCAAATCACCAGCTACCACGACTGGATGCGGTGAGGTCTTCATTTCATCTACTATATAATCTGACTGCAGTCCATGCACATAAAATGTATTCTTCATTTTGGAGACCAATTTCCTGGACGCAATCAGGTCTTTGTCTTCATTCGATTTTATATCGTCAATGGTTCTGTACTCCTTTGCTCCAAATCCAAAAGATTGCAGGTGAATGGAAAAAACCCTGACCGTATCATGGCCAATTAATACATCTGCATAAACTGGCGGCTCTGTATTGGAATTAAAATTTTCCGGAAAGGGAAGCGTATTCCCATCGATGATGGGATACTTTGAAAAAATGGCAATCCCACTGTATTGCTTGGTCCCAAAAATATCTTTTCCTGCAAACTGAAAATATTTATACCCCAGTTTTTTTCTCAAAAAAGTGAAAGGATCTAAACCACCATCATCCGGCATAGAAATAAATTCCTGCATGCAGATTACATCTGGAGAATATTTTTCAATCTGATCAAATACTTCCTGTCTGTGCTTTAATTTATCTGGCTTGAAACTGCTTTCATCAAAAGGTATAAAATGACGAACATTCCAGCTCATGACCCTAATATCTTTTTCAGCTTTTGTAAGTTGAAAATCATCATTCCAATGCAACGGCAAATAAAGCAAGATGGTTTTATAGCCGAGTAGCAAAGCTAGTAAGGAAAGTAACGACCACCTCTTCCTGATAAACAACCAAAAAACAAAAAAGAACAACAAACAAAATAAAAAGTAAGGGAAAAACAACCCTAGAAATCCTGTAAACCAAAACTCTTTGGGATGCAAATAAGAAGCATAACTGGAAACTATGAAGGCAATCGCCATCAATAAATTGACGAGCAGCAAGAAAAAAAGAACCACTGATTTAATCACCTTGCCCATCAAAGATCTTCTTTACTCGCTTTTTTTAAAATAGCCTTTTCCTCTTCAGTTAAATTCTCATAGCCTTTTTGGTTAATCTTATCCAAAATCATATCAATGCGTTCTTGCGTAATACCATTCTTCTTCACAAAAGCTTTTCTACTTCCTTGCTCATAGAAAGAAGTCGTTCTTAATGTTGCGCTCCCCTTTTTCTTTGGCGTGAAAGCATTCGTTAACCCATTGAACAAACTGTTCATCCATCTACCCGTATCATTTCCGTTCATCAACAATTTAATAAATATAAACCCAGCAATAGCTGCCACAGCATGTGGGATCAACAACAATGGAGTTGCAGCCAATGCCACTCCATTCAGCAAGATATAAATGATGGTAATTATCCAAAGGGGAATTCCACCACCTATCATGGGGAAAAAGCGGTATGTAGGCGAGATGGTTGTCGCGGCAATAGCAAGAGCAAGTATCCCAGCAGAGGGACCATTAAAAAATAGTGAAGCAGTGTTGGTTGGAAAAGCGATTTGTGCAGTAATGAAAAAACTTAATCCTGCAAAAAAAGCACCATAGATATAGACTGGAAAAAGTTTATCGCCACCAATCAAATCTTGTACAAGATGTCCGAATGTCCACATCCAGATTAAATTACTGATAACGACAATCGTCTTAAGTTCAGAAAACTGCATGGTCAGTATGGTCCATGGTCGACTAACAAATTTACCTGCATCCGCAGGCAGAATAAACCAATGATAAATATTTCTGTAAAATGCTTCAGGCTGTAGCTGAGAAAAAGTATAAATACTCTTGATGAAATTTAAGAGAAGGAAAAATAACACATTCAAAATAATTAGCATCACCAGTGGATTGCCGGTATTCCAAATAGTTGAACGTCCTGTACTGCTGTAATCTCTGTAGCCCATCGACTAATAAAAATGATTGCGGTTTCTTCTGTTCCAGATTAATACTATGATAATGCCCACTGCCGCACCGCCAAGATGGGCGAAATGCGCTATGCCTGTCGATTCACTTGAAATTCCTCCCAATACATCCAACACAGCCAACCCCAATAATGCCCATTTCGCTTTAATAGGAAATGGTATAGGCAAGATGATCATCTGGCTATTAGGGAAAGTATAAGCGAAGGCAGCAAAAATTCCCATCACAGCACCTGATGCACCAAGAGTTGGTACATTCACTAGCATATACAATTCTTCAACACTAATCTGACCAAGCGCATACATGGTATTGTATTGCGAAATATCATAAGTCAGTGCCAAAGCCTGTGTAATCCCTGCACCCAATCCGCATACAATATAAAACGCCAGGAATCTTGCTGGTCCCCATAGGTTTTCTAAGGTTGATCCAAACATCCACAACGCAAACATATTGAAGAGGATATGAAAGAACGATTCAGAAGAATGCAAGAACATGTAGGTGATGAACTGCCAGAAATGATAATACGGAGAACTGAAATGATGCAGGGCAAAAAGATCTTCAATGGAGATCAAATCCCTCCCTACCGTAATTTGTGCCAGCCAAACCAGTGCATTGATGATAATCAGGTTTTTGATAACAACGGGTAAGACCTGAAACCGCCCCGGTCTGATGTCAGATTCCATATGCTTCTTTGTATTGCAAATTTAACGAACTCACTTAATCTTTCCTCAGCTTTAACTGTACGATGTTTTCAATATGATGTGTATGTGGAAACATATCGACTGGCCTGATGGCAGTCACTTCATATTTTTCTGCAAGCAATTGCAAATCCCTGGCTTGCGTGGCAGGGTTGCAGCTTACATATACCACCACTGGCGCCTCCATTTGTAAGATTTGTTCAACCAGTTTTGCATGCATTCCTGCCCTTGGCGGGTCGGTGATGATAACATCTGGACGACCATGCAAGGCAAAAAATGCATCATCGCAAATTTCAGCTGCATCTCCAGCAAAAAAAGCAGTGTTATTAATCTGATTTAATGCCGCATTTTCTTTCGCATCATCAATTGCTTCTGCAATTACTTCCACACCAATCACTTTTTGCGCAAGATCACTCACATAGATACCAATACTTCCCGTCCCACAATACAAATCATAAACAACTTGGGTACCATTAAGTTCAGCAAATGATTTTGTGATATCATACAACTGCTTCGCTTGTTTGCTATTGGTCTGAAAAAATGATTTTGGTCCCACTTTAAACTTCAACTCCCCCAATTGTTCAATAGCATAGGGCTTGCCATGGTAACAAACCGGATGCTGATCATGCAAACTGTCGTTGAATTTGGTATTGACCGTATAATACAATGATGTAATCACAGGGAATTTATCCTTCAACAATTGCATCAAGTCCTCTCGGGCAACTTTATCATCCTCTCCAAACACCAGGTTCACCATGATATCACCCGTTGTACAAATTCTAATCAATAAATTTCTTAAAAGACCAACATGATTACGGATATCATAAAAACTATAGCCTTTGTCGAGGGCATATTGACGTAAGGTATTTCGAATCGCATTACTGGGCTCCGCTTGTAAATGACAAGTATCAATGTCAATTACCTTATCAAATGAACCCGGCACATGAAAACCCAATGCGGGAATGGAAGGCAGTCCACGTGGACCATCTTCAGGGATGGGCATAGCTTTCATTTCAGCATCAGTAAAATATTTTTTAGCACTGAAAGTGAACTCTAATTTGTTTCTGTAATGGGTTGTTTCAGCAGAGCCAGCAATGGGCTGCATCTCTGGTAAATTAATCTTACCGATGCGTTTCATTTGCTGGGCGACTTCCTCCTGTTTGTAGGCTAATTGTTTAGCATAAGGAAGCATTTGCCATTTACATCCTCCACAAACCCCGAAATGGGCACAAAAAGGAGTAACTCTTTCTTTAGAAAGTGACTTGATACGAATTGCCTTCCCCTCAGCCCAATCTTTTTTGTTTTTGGATAAGCGAACATCTACTATATCACCAGGCACTGCCCCTTCAATAAAGATTACTTTGCCATCAACTTTAGCAATGGATTTGCCTCCAGCAGCATAAGAAATGACTTGCAAATCCTCTAAAACCACATTCCGCTTCTTTCTCATATTTCACTTTAATTTATAAAGTTATTGAATAATTTTGCCCAAACCCCCGAAAATGCGCATACTGACCGGATGTTTATTGCTCCTTTTTTCTGTTCTGCATGCACAAGCACAAAATGCATATCAAATAACCGTCAACATCAAACCTTTTACCAAAGGCAATTTATACCTCGGTTATCATTTTGGCAATAAACAATACTTACTCGATTCTGCAAGAATCAACGAAAATGGTGATGCCATTTTTACAGGTCCAAAGAAATTACAAGGGGGCGTTTATATGATTATCTATCCAGAAAAAAACAACTGGGTAGAGTGCATCATTGATCAACAACAAACATTCCGACTGCAAACAGACACAGCAAACCCGATATTTAATCTTCAATTCGAAGGATCAAACGACAATATATTATTCAGTGGCTATCAAAAGAAGTCGATGGAAATTGGCAGACAAATTGCACAACTAAGAGGTGCTGCGCAACAAGCGAAAACACCCAATGCCAATGACTCTATCAACAATAAAATCAGAAACCTGAACCAAGAAATGATGGCTTACCGCAACTCATTTCAAAAAGAACATCCAGCGCATTTATTGTCGGCTATCTTCAACTTACTAAAAGACCCAGAAATACCTCCAGCAGCAAAACATCCCGGAGGAAAATATGATAGTACCTATGCGTATCAATATTACAAATCACATTATTGGGATGGGATCAGCTTTACTGATGAAAGGTTGATGAGAACACCTGTTATGCAACCTAGATTCGATAGGTATTTCAACAATATCCTGCCACAAATGAGCGATTCACTTATTGTCTATGCTGACCAAATTCTAAAAGCCTCAAAGCCAAATGAAGAAATGTTTAAATATTTTCTTTCCAGTCTAACGGATAAATATGTGAATCCGCAGTACATGGGACAAGACGCAGTATTTGTGCACCTATTTGAAAAATATTACCTCACCGGAGCGGCAGACAGCTGGATGAGTGAAGCGTATAAAAAATATGTATTCGACAGAGGCTATTCCATGATGGCCAATGTCATTGGCAAACGTGCAGCTGATTTACCGATGATTGATACACTAGGTAATAAGTTTTCACTTTATGCACTACAAGGGCCATTTACTGTACTATGTTTCTGGGACCCTACCTGCGGTCATTGTCAGGAAGAAGTACCTAAAGTCGATTCTATCTTCCAAAAGAAATGGAAACAACAAGGTGTAAAGCTGGTGGGCATCATGACCGATGGCGGAAAAGACAATTGGTTAAAATTTATCAGAGAACACAAACTAAAAGATTGGGTGCATATATACCAGACGGAAGAAACCAGAAACCAAATCATGAATGCTGGTCAGCCAGGCTATCGTCAGCTCTATGATGTCTACCAAACACCTATGCTGTATTTACTCGATAAAAATAAAAACATAGCAGCGAAGAAATTAAGTTTTCTTCAACTCGACGACTACATGGAGTTTTCCCGAAAGAACAGTAAACAGTGATGATGAAAAAAACAATTCTGATAGCGTTACTCTTCATCTGTATCAAGAATAGTTCAGCTCAGGTATTATTTACCATTGGCAAACATCCTGTGTATCTTGAAACTTTCAAAGCATCTTTTGAAAAAAATAATCCTGATTCCATTAACAGCAAAACAGCTTTTCAAAACTACTTGAATCTCTATATTAATTTTGTACTGAAAGTAACAGCTGCCTATGATTTGAAAATGGACACCTTGCCGAATCAAGTCGCTGACTTTAAAGCATACGAAGAACAAATCAAACATCTTGCCTTAATAGATCCATCGTTACTGGAAACATTAATCAATGAAGCTGTAAGTCATTATGTAGAAGAGATTGACCTGAGTCACATTTTCATCGCCTACAAAAATCCTTACAATGAAAATGATACCAGTGGGGCAACTACATCAGAAAAAGAGATAGCAGAAAGAAAACTTGACGAGCTGCAGCGCCGCATATCTATAGGCGAAAATTTTGAAGACTTAGCAGTAATTTATTCAAGCGACCCTTCAGCAACTATCAACAAAGGGAAACTCGGATACATCAAAGGGTTTACACTCCCTTACACATTTGAAAAAATGGCGTACAGCTTATCCAATGGTGAGATTTCCAGTCCCGTTAAAAGCAATGCAGGTTTACATCTTTTTAAAAGACATGCTAGTAAAAAATTAAACGGCAACTTGACATTCGCACAAATTTTAATCACTACACCAGAAGGTATTTCAGAAGCTGAATTAAAACAACGTGAGTTACTCGCTCACACTATTTATACTGCTGCTATCCAAGGTGCGAACTTTGATTCCCTTGTCGATTTGCACTCAGAGGACCGGAGCTCTAACACCAGAGGAGGAATTATTCCAGGAACTGAGACTGGAGATTATGATCCTTTCTTTGATCAACAGATAAGATCAACATCCAAAGATGGACAAATACTGCCCCCTTTCAAAACTAGCTTTGGTTTTCATATTGTGAAAAGAATAAAACAAGATACTAGTGCGCTAAACATGATTGAACTGAAATCAATTATAAGAGAAATGGTTTTACAAGATGAAGAACGATTGAAAACCGCAAGAACCTTAAAGGAACCCAGTTATCAGTACCACACGCAACTCATGGATTTCAAAGATGGCAACCTGCTCTTTGAAATCATGGATAAAAAAATTTGGAGCAAAGCTTCCAGTGATCTACCTGCATTAAAGACCTTTCATGCATCCAGAAAACAAAATTACCAGTGGAAAAATTCCGTTACCGTTATTTCTGTCACCACCCAAAACAAAGACATAGCTAATGTGATTAAATCTGATTTACAAATACAAACTCCCGTAGATAATATCCGAAAATTATACAGTGAGGTTGCTTTTATTGATAGCTCGCGACAAGAAGCCAGTGCAGTTTTAGGTATAGGACCTAAAAATGCAAAAGCTGGTTTCATCAGTGAAATTCTTGAAAATGAATCAGACGGCACATTTACCTTCAGCATGGTCTTGAAAGTGCATCAAGATCCATCCATAATGAATTTTGAAGAAGCTAGGGTACAGGTCATCAATGATTATCAGCAAATGCTGGAGGACAACTGGATCAAAGAATTAAAGAAAAAATATCCTGTTGTGATTAATCAGTCAGTATTGAATAAAGCGCTATCAGCACTTCATTAGAAAACTTCCTTAACTGCGTTGTAAATAATTTTAGGCTTGCCTAAAGTATAATAGTGCAGTACAGGTACTCCAGCTTTTTTGAGTTCTTTAGACTGATGAATCAACCATTCTTCACCCACTTTTTCTGCATCTTCATCTGTCTTTGTTTTAGAGATAGCATCAATGAGTTCTGTCGGCAAATCAACATGAAAAATTCTTGGTATAACCGTCAGCTGCTTTTTGTTAGTCAGGGGTTTCAATCCTGGAATAATTGGCACATTTATACCTGCAGCTTTGCATTTGTCGACAAACTCAAAATATTTCTGGTTATCAAAGAACATCTGTGTAACTATATATTCTGCTCCTGCATCCACTTTAGCCTTCAGGTAACGAAGATCAGTCTCTAGGTTTGGGGCCTCAAAATGTTTCTCAGGATAACCAGCCACCCCCATACAGAAATTAGTACGGTATCCTTCACGAATATCTTCTTCCAAGTAAATACCATTGTTCAGGCGATCTACTTGTTTGAGCAAATCAATGGCATATTTATTACCCCCTGGCTCTGGTTCAAAACTTGCTTCATTCTTTGTAGCATCACCGCGCAATACCAACACATTATCAATACCCAAGAAATTCAGATCAATCAACGCATCTTCTGTTTCACGTTGTGTAAAACCACCACAAATAAGATGCGGAACAGCATCAATCTTGTAATGGTTCATGATGGCAGCACAAATACCTACTGTGCCGGGTCTTTTTCTCACTTCCACTTTCTCAAAAGTGCCATCGTTTTTCTTTTTGAAAATATGCTCACTTCTATGATAAGTAACGTTGATAAATGAAGGTTTAAACTCCATCAAAGGATCAAGGTGATTGTACAACGAAGCGATGTTCTTTCCTTTCAAAGGAGGAAGTACTTCAAATGACACTAAAACATCCTTGGCCTGTCTAATATGATCAATTACTTTCATTTTAACGATTGCTTGGTGTTATGAGCGCAAAAGTAAGCATATATGCTGATGAAAATTTATACATTTGCCAATAATCATGAACCTTACCATCCATACCAAAAACCTGATTAAACGGTACAGAAACAGAACCGTAGTGAACCAGGTATCTGTTGAAGTTAAACAAGGTGAAATTGTTGGACTATTAGGACCAAATGGTGCTGGTAAAACAACCTCCTTCTATATGGTGGTTGGTCTCATCAAACCTGATGAAGGCGAAGTGTTTCTCAATGATTTAAACATTACCAAATTACCTATGTACAAACGTGCACAAATGGGTATTGGTTATTTACCACAAGAGGCATCTGTATTTAGAAAGCTTTCTGTGGAAGACAATATCTCAGCCGTCCTTGAAATGACTAAGCTGAGTAAACAGGAACAAAAACACAAACTTGAAGAGTTGCTTAATGAATTCCGACTCACCCATGTAAGAAAGAACAACGGAGACTCATTGAGTGGAGGTGAGCGGCGAAGAACAGAAATTGCACGTGCTTTGGCCGTGGATCCGAAATTCATTTTATTGGATGAACCCTTTGCAGGAGTTGATCCGATTGCAGTTGAGGATATTCAAACCGTTGTAGCAAAACTCAAGTACAAGAACATAGGTATACTTATTACCGATCATAACGTAAACGAGACTTTGTCCATTTGCGACAGGGCCTATTTGTTGATTGAGGGGAAAATATTTAAACACGGTTCTGCCGAAGAACTTGCGGAAGATGAACAAGTCCGCAATCTTTACCTTGGAAGAAATTTTGAACTCAAAAGAAAAGATTATCTTCACGAAGAGGCCCGTCAGGAGTCGCTTTACGGCGACCGTTGAGGCCAGCCATCAACATGAAATTGCTTAGCCCTGCCATATCAACCTTAGCAAGGTTGCGCTCCTGGAGAATTGATGCCTGGATGCAGCATCCCATTTCTGCGCAACGTGAAGTATTGCAGGACTTGGTGACTGCCGGTCAATACACAGAATTCGGCAGGAAATACGATTTCTCCAAGCTTTTCAACACCAAAACCTTCAAGCAGGCTGTCCCGATACACGAATATGAGGACCTTAAACCTTACGTAGAAAGGATCATGGCTGGGGAACAAAACATACTCTGGAATACCCCTATCAACTGGTTTGCAAAAAGTAGTGGAACAACATCAGATAAAAGCAAGTTCATCCCGGTGAGCAATGAAAGTTTGGTGGACGGCCATTACAAAGCCGCGAAAGATGTTCTATCCCTTTATTATAGCCATCACCCAGCATCTGATTTACTCACAGGCAAGGGACTGGTCATTGGAGGAAGTCATACTGTAAGTAGTTTGCATGATGAAGCTTTTTTTGGCGACCTGAGTGCAGTCCTCATGCAAAACACTCCCTTCTGGGGCAACTGGATCAGAACCCCAGAATTAAAGATTGCTTTGATGGATGAATGGGAGAATAAAATTGAAATGCTGGCGAATACCACTATGCATGAAAATGTGACTTCTGTTTCTGGTGTGCCTACCTGGACATTAGTCTTGTTTCAACGCATCTTAGAACTTACAGGTAAACAAACCATGAAAGAAGTATGGCCATCGCTGGAGCTTTATATGCATGGCGGTGTTTCATTTCTTCCTTATAAGGAACAGTTCAAAAAATTAATAGGTGGCGAAATAAACTTCCTGGAAATGTATAATGCCAGTGAAGGATTTTTTGCCGCACAGGATCTTCCTGATGCAGATGGGATGTTGCTGTTCTTGGATCATGGTATTTTTTATGAATTCATGCCCATTGAAGAATATGGAAAGGAAGACCCAAAGACCATTGGTTTGAAAGATGTTGAATTAGATAAGTTATATGCACCAGTCATTACAACAAATGGTGGCCTTTGGCGGTATTTAATTGGAGATACTATTTCTTTCACCAGCCTAAAACCCTTTAGAATAAAGGTTCGCGGCAGGGTAAAACTGTTCATCAATGCTTTTGGTGAGGAACTCATTATTGAAAATGCAGAAAAAGCAATGGCAGAAGCTTGTAAAGCAGCTGATGCAGTAGTCACAGATTATACAGCAGGTCCGGTTTATTTTAGTGAAACAACAAATGGTGCACACGAATGGCTGATTGAATTTGAAAAAGCCCCAACTAATTTGCAGGTCTTTTCATCTGTATTGGATAATGAATTGAAGAAACAGAATAGCGATTATGAAGCAAAGCGACACAAAGGAATTGCATTAAGAGAACCCCTTGTGAAAATGTTGCCAGTCGGCCATTTCAACAAATGGCTCAAACACAAAAACAAATTAGGCGGGCAGCACAAAGTTCCTAGGTTAAGCAACGATAGAAAAATCCTCGAAGAGATCCTAGGACTGTTGTAAACATTAATGTTTATCTTTACACCAACAAAAATGTACTACCGTTAACTGATAACCGACAACCGACTTAACATGAAACTACTCGAAAATAAAATTGCGATTGTCACTGGCGCTGCACGTGGACTAGGAGAAGGTATTGCACTTAAACTTGCTGAACACGGAGCACACATTGCTTTCAGTTATGTGAGCGAAAGCAGTGCTGATAAAGCCGCTGCATTGGTGACCAAGTTGGAAGCTTTGGGTGTAAAAGCAAAGGCTTGGAGGAGTAATGCAGGTAAATATGAGGAAGCTGAAGCTTTTGTCAATGAGGTGGTAAAAGAATTCGGGACAGTCGATGTCTGCGTCAACAACGCTGGCATTTCAAAAGATAATTTATTGCTTCGCCTCACACCAGAACAATGGGATGAAGTGATGGAAGTCAATTTGAAAAGTGTTTATAACATGACCAAGCAGGTTATTCGCCCAATGATGAAAGCTAAAAAAGGTTCTATCATCAACATGAGCTCTATCGTAGGCATCAATGGGAATGCTGGACAAGGTAGCTATGCCGCCAGCAAGGCAGGCATCATCGGGTTTACAAAATCAATTGCTATTGAGTTAGGCAGCAGAAATGTCCGTGTAAACGCCATAGCCCCTGGCTTTATCGAGACAGATATGACCCATTACTTGAAGGAGGGTGAAGCAGGACAAGCCTTTTTATCTAAAATACCAATGGGCAGATTCGGTTCTGCTGAGGAAATAGGCAATACTACATTATACCTGGCATCCGATTTGAGCAGTTATGTAACTGGACAAGTCATCAGTGTTTGTGGCGGTTTAAATACTTAATTTTTTACATAAGATTAATATTCGGCACTACTTTCTTATTTTCAAGATTGTAGATTTGTAGTACATGAAAAGAAGCATCATCACTTATTTTCTGTTGAGCGTTATGGCGCTTCAACTGCTTCCTGTGAAGGAGATGGGACAGCTTTTGTACAACAATCAGCTGACAGAAGAAATTTGTGATGGACTTGAAAGTGCAAAAGAGCATAATGATCACCAGACACCCAAAAAAATAACTGAAGACGAATTTATCAGCAAATTCAATACAGATCAGCATTTGCACTTCAGCTACGCTACATTATACCTTAACCAGGAAATGCGCATCATATCAAGAATTTTTGATGATACAATAACTCCTCCTCCACTAGTTTAAGGAGTTACATCAATTCATATTCGTATTATTTCTTGGTATTAAAATTGTTTTAATGAAATCGTCATTAAGGTTTAACCGTGCCGACCTGCTTCCAGGCATGGTTGTGTTTTTAGTCGCTTTACCCCTATGTCTGGGTATAGCAGTCGCCAGCGGTGCCCCACCTTTTGCTGGGATCATCAGCGGTATGATTGGAGGAGTTATTGTGGGAGCTTTGAGCAATTCTAATGTAAGTGTATCTGGACCAGCAGCAGGATTAATTGCTATTGTGTTAGCCGCCATTACACAACTTGGCTATGAAACATTTTTGGTTGCAGTCGTAATAGCTGGTGCAATACAACTAACCCTTGGTTTTGCAAAGGCTGGTGGCATATCCAGTTATTTTCCAACAAGTGTAATTGAAGGAATGTTAGTAGCGATAGGTATCATCATTATCAAAAAAGAATTACCCCATGCGATTGGTTACGATTTAGAACATGAGGGTGATTTTTATTCTTATCAATTGCTCAAAGAGGATGAAGGATTTTTTGGTGAGCTTATTCACTCCTTCAATTTTGCTCATACAGGAGCCATCATTGTAGCAGTAATTTCACTTGCCATATTAATAGCTTTCAATAAAGTTCCAGCTTTGAAAAAAATCAAAGCATTGCCGGGCGCCTTAGTAGCAGTTGCTGCAGGCATTTTAATGAATGCTTTGTTTGAAGCCTTTCAACCTTCATTACTTATCGCCAATGAGCATTTAGTAAAACTTCCCCAAGCAGCCAGCGTTGGAGATTTTATCAACCAGTTCAGTACTCCCAACTTTACTGGATTTACCAATCCACAAGTTTGGATAACTGGATTAACAATTGCTATAGTAGCAAGTATTGAAACTTTACTTTGTCTTGAAGCAGGTGATAAAATGGATCCTTACAAGAGGTACAGTGATGCCAATACAGAATTGAAAGCACAAGGTGTAGGAAACGTTTTATCTGGACTAATTGGCGGACTTCCCATGACTTCAGTGATTGTAAGAACAACAGCCAATATTAATGCTGGAGCAAAAACCAAGTTTTCGGCAATTGTTCATGGTCTGCTTTTATTGTTGACAGTCATTCTAATTCCTGGAATCCTAAACTTGATTCCAATGGCCAGTTTGGCTGCCATCTTACTTATGATTGGCTGGAAACTGGCTAGTCCCAAAGTTTTCAAACACATGTGGCACAGCGGATTGCAACAATTCATCCCCTTCATCATTACAGTTGTTGCTGTCGTATTCACCGATCTTTTAAAAGGTGTAGGCGTTGGTCTGATTGTCAGCATTTTCTACATCCTCAAAGGAAACATGAAGCTGGCCTACCGCTTTTCAAAAGAAAAATACCATGAAGGAGAGACCATCCATATAGATCTTGCCCAAGAGGTATCTTTTTTGAACAAGGCAGCAATTAAACAGACATTAAGTGACCTACCATCAAACAGTAAAGTTATCTTAGATGCCGGGAATACAGTTTATATTGATTTTGATGTACTCCAATTGATTAGAGACTTCTCACAATATGGAGCAGTTGAAAGAAATATCAATCTTGAATTAATTAATTTCAAAGAAGAATACAAAATGGAAGATGCAGTGCATGTCCATTCAGAAAAATAACACAAACTATAATAAAACTAAATCATGAAAAAATATCTCGACCTCTTAGAGCTAAATAAAAAATGGGCTGCCGATACTGTTCAACACGATGCAGAATTTTTCAAACGACTGGAAAACGTTCAAACACCTGAGTACCTCTGGATTGGATGTAGCGATAGTCGTGTTCCACCAAATGAAATCACCGGGACTAAGCCAGGTGAAATTTTCATCCACAGGAATATTGCCAATATGGTAGTACATACTGATCTTAACATGCTATCTGTATTGCAATATGCTGTTGAAGTATTGAAAGTAAAGCATATTATTGTTTGTGGCCACTACGGATGCGGTGGTGTAAAAGCTGCCATGACCAGAAAGTCACTGGGTATTATCAATAAGTGGTTGAGAAACATCAAAGATGTATATCGTTTTCATAAATCAGAGGTTGATTCGCTACCCGATGAAGCGAGTCGCGTCAATAAATTAATTGAATTGAATGTAATTGAACAAGTAACCAACCTTGCTAAAACATCCATCATCCAGCAAGCGTGGAAAGACCGCAATGGTCCACACCTTCATGGCTGGGTATATGGTTTGAGGGATGGATTGATACATCCTATTTTTGAAATGGAAGCTGGCGCTCACTTTGATGAGCTCTATGAATTCGACAACCTCTAATTAAGCATAGTGATTATCGATCTCTGAGCATAATGCAGAGAAAATATCATCTACGGAACCCAGGCCGTTTACTGTTGTGACCTTTCCAAATTGGTCGTAATAGGAAGCAACAGCCAGGGTTTCGTTTTTATAGACTCCTATTCTTCTTTTCTGAATTTCTGGATCTGCGTCGTCTGTCCTGCCAGAAGTTTTTGCCCTATTGATCATTCTTGCTACCAACTCTTCTTCAGGTACATCTAGCGCCAACATCAGATTGATATTCTCTTCATGTTGTCTCAACAATGCATCCAAAGCCTCAGCTTGAGCCTTTGTCCTTGGGAAACCATCGAATAAAAATCCATAAACGCCTGGATTATTCATGATCACATTATCCACCATGCCAATTACCACTTCATCTGGCACCAGTTTACCCTCATCCATAAAACCTTTGGCTTTCATTCCCAATTCGGTTTTACCAGCAATCTCCGAACGCAAAAGATCACCCGTCGATATATGCTTGAAGCCATATTTCGCGATGAGTTTTTCCGACTGCGTACCTTTTCCACTACCAGGAGGACCAAAAAGAATGAGGTTGAACATCTTGTTCTGTTTAAGCGTTTAGAAGTTAGTTTGGTCAGGAAAAATCAAGGATTTCCTTAACAATTATGAATGACAAATATAATTAGATTTATGATGTATTGGAAATCGCTAAATCGACTGAATATTATCCAATAAAAATCGATTTAGATGAATAAAATACAAGTAGGCGCCCTTTGATTTCCTGATCTTTTAAATTATGTTTTATGATGCTCAGATTACTCATTTTTACAACTGCCGCCTTACTCCATTTCAGCTGCAGCAATGCACAGGTTAAAAACAAAAAAACAGAAAAGACTATGTCAGCTACCAACAACAACCCCGCATTCTCGAGAAACAACCAGGATAAAGTAGAGATGAAAGAAGAAGAATGGAAAAAAGTCCTGACACCTGAACAATACTATATTGCTCGTCAGAAGGGAACTGAAAGACCATGGACGAGCAAATTTGAAAAATTTGATGAAAAGGGCACTTACTATTGTGCAGCTTGCGGGAACACCCTATTCCAAAGCAATACAAAATTTGATAGCGGATGCGGATGGCCCAGCTTCTTTGAACCTGTCAACAAGAAAAGCTTAATCTATTTACCAGATAATTCTCATGGCATGCAAAGGACTGAAGTACAATGCGGCAGGTGCAAAGCCCACCTGGGTCATGTTTTTGAAGATGGTCCGCCCCCAACTGGATTGCGTTATTGCATCAATGGAGTGATATTGGGGTTTGAGAAGGGGAAATAAAAAATCGGTTGACGGTTGTCAGTTAACGGTTAACCGTCAACTGACAACTGATAACCGACAACTTTATGAAAAAATTATTTCTGCTTATCCATCTCCACTAGGATAGTTACATCAACATCCTTTCCAACTACCAAGCTACCAGTCTCCAATGCTCTGTCCCACTTCAAACCAAAAGCCAAACGATCAATTGTAGTTTTTGCTTTGAAACCAGCCTTAGCACCACCATTTCCAGTGTTTACCTGTCCACCATAAGTAACATCAAAAGTTACAGTCTTGGTGATATCACGGATAGTAAGATCGCCAGTCAATGCATATTTATTGCCACCCAATGGCTTCATCGACTTACTCGCAAACTTCATTTGAGGAAATTTCTCAGCATTGAAGAAATCATCACCTTTCAAATGTCCATCTCTTCTTTCATTATCTGTATTAACAGACGTAACATCAACGGTAAAATTTACAACCGCATCAGACAAATCAGCCTTTGATGCTACTAAACTGCCATCAAACATTTTAAAAGAACCCTCAACTTCTGAAACCACCATGTGTGTTACAGCAAACTTCACGTTAGAATGTCCTTTGTCAACTTTCCAGGTTGTCTGTGCAAAAGATCCTGTAACGATAGCCAGGATAGCTACAATACTTAATACTTGCTTTTTCATGATTTTAATTATTTGATGTTTAAACACTAAATTAGGACGTTTATTTTAATTGTCCAAATTCTTAAAAAGGTTAGACAGATTTTAGCATCAAATTGTTTGGTAGAAAAAGAAATTTTTACCCGAAAATTATAATCCATAAATTTCCGAAAATTCAACCCACGCACATGAATAAAAGGTCACTTTCGCTGTTAACACTGCTTTTGGTGGTAACTGCTGTTTCATTCGGACAAAAAGTATCTCTCGACCAATTCAAATCCTGGAAACCAAGAAATATTGGTCCCGCTGGTATGAGTGGTCGAATTACCACTATCGATGCCGTTGTAGCCGACCCCAACCAGATTTGGATTGGTGCCGCCTCAGGTGGTGTTTGGAAAACTTTAAATGCCGGCGGAAGCTGGGAATCGGTGTTCGACGAACAACCAACCCTCAACATTGGCTCTATCGCTATACAACAATCCAACCCCGCAACTGTATGGGTAGGTACTGGCGAAGGTAACCCCAGAAACTCCATCAACATTGGTGAAGGTATCTATAAAACCATCGATGGGGGTAAAAATTGGAGGCGTATGGGTCTTGAGAAAACAAGGAATATTCACCGCATCATCGTTGATCCAACCAATCCAAACACAGTTTATGCAGGTGCGATTGGTAATCCTTATGCGGAGCATCCGGAAAGAGGGGTCTTCAAAACCAATGATGGTGGCGAGACCTGGAACAAGATACTTTTTACCAATGACACCTCTGGTGTAGCGGATATGATCATGGATCCTTCCAACCCCAACAAGTTATTTGTAGCGATGTGGCAACACAGAAGAACTCCCTGGAGTTTGAGCAGCGGTGGACCAGGAAGTGGTTTATATATGACTTTTGATGGTGGTAAGACCTGGAAAAAATTAGGTGCAAAAGAAGGATTACCTGAAGGCAATTATGGCAGAATTGGATTGGCCATTTCTAGAAGCAATCCTAACCGTGTGTATGCTTTGGTTGAGGCAACTAAGAATGGTTTATACAAGAGTGATGATGGTGGATTGAGCTGGACGCTGATGAACAGCAATCCTGAATTTGTTTCTACCCGTCCTTTTTATTTCCAGGAAATTGCCTGTGATCCTGAAAATGAAAACCGACTTTGGTTGATTTATCAGATGATCAGCAAAAGTGAAGATGCTGGTAAAAACTTTGAGGTAGTTATTCCATACAATGGTATTCACCCAGATCACCATGCTTTCTGGATCCATCCAACCAACCCTAATTTCATCATTGATGGAAACGATGGTGGTATTGGTATTACCAGAGATAAAGGCAAGACTTGGATTTTTGATGAGAAACTGCCTGTGGGACAGTTCTATCATATTAATGTTGATAATGAAATGCCCTACAACGTAATGGGCGGTATGCAGGACAATGGAAGCTGGCGCGGTCCAGCCTACACCTGGATGAGTGCGGGTATAAAGAATTACTATTGGGATAACCTTTGGGGTGGTGATGGATTTGACGTGATGCCTGATAAAGACGACGCGTCATGGGTATATGCCATGAGTCAGGGTGGTTCTGTTGGTCGCTATAACGTAAAAACAGGCGAAAGTTGGTACATCAAACCTACACCTCCTGATTTGAAGACACAATTACGTTTTAACTGGAATGCAGGTATCGCCCAGGATCCATTTAACAACAGCACCATTTATTTTGGTAGTCAGTTTTTACACAAATCGACCAACAAAGGGGCTTCATGGGAAATTATTTCTCCTGACTTAACAACAAACGATAGTGCAAAAATCGACCAAACCAATAACGGAGGAATTTCAATTGATATTACAGGTGCAGAAAACTATTGCACCATCATCGCTATTGCTCCATCAGCAAAAGACAACAATGTGATTTGGGTTGGAACAGACGATGGTAATGTACAACTGACCAGAGATGGCGGTAAGACATGGACCAACTTCCGTGGTAAAATCCCTGGTATGCCTGTCGGCGCCTGGATCCCACAAGTACAGGCTTCAAGATTTAATGCTGGAGAGGCATTCGTAGTAGCAAATGATTACAGAAGAGGTGATTTCAAGCCGTATATTTTCAGAACAACCGACTATGGTAAAACATGGACAAGACTATTGGATGAGAAAAAGGCAGTTGGTTATGCACTTTGTGTATTGCAAGATCCAACAGAACCCAACCTCATCTTTGCAGGTACTGAACACGGACTTTGGGTAAGCTTGGACAATGGTGCAACTTTCCAACAATGGAAAAATGGTTACCCTAGTGTATCAACTTACGATCTTGCCATTCAAGAAAGAGAGGCTGATTTAGCTATTGCAACTTTTGGTAGAGCACTTTGGATCTTAGATGATATCAGACCACTTAGAAGGCTGGCAGCCAACAAAGGTATGTTGAACAACAAGCTCACTGCTTTTGAAGCACCAACTGCAGTGCAGGCACAAATACGCAACGCACCTGGATATGAGTGGAGTACCTGGGGTATCTGGGATGCTGATAACAGACCAACTGGAGCTCATATCTCATATTTCATCAACGACAAAGCTGGTGAAGATGCTAAAGCAAAAAAGGATACCGTCAATGTTCAAATTTTCGACAGCAACAATGAAGTGATTAGAAACCTTAAGTGGGCTGCCGACTCTGGTCTAAACAAAAGAACCTGGGGCATGGAAGCCAAAGGATTCCGTACACCCGGTGGTGGTGGTGGCAGACGCATGGGCGGAGGCGGTGGTGGTCGCGGTGGTAATGAACCAGCAGGACAACCAGTACTTCCAGGTACTTACAAAGTGGTACTGTCTTACAAAGACAGTAAAGATTCAACCATGGTGACTGTTATGGATGATCCAAGATTAGGCAACCGTAACAACATCAAGTTGGCTCAAGCTGCTTTGCGTGCTGAATTGAAAAAGAGTGGCGACAAATTGATTGAAGTAATGGACATGATGAGCAAAGCAGAAGAAGAAAGCAAGAAAGTGGATACCTACATCACTGGCATGAAAGGAAAAGAGGTTGATACCTTGAAGAGCATGAGTAAAACCTTGAATGAAGAAATCAAGAAATTGAGAGAATTCATCAATGGTACTCCGCAAACTAAACAAGGATACGGACAAGTTCCACAGGTTACAGTAATGAACCAATACCAGCAAGCCAATATGGGTATCAGTTCAAAAGCAATTGAACCGGGTCAGCAAGAAAAAATGTTGGTAGAGAGAGCTGCAACTATGATTGAAGAAGCAGTCAAGAAAGCCAATGTAATCAAAGAAGGTATCTGGAAGAATTACATGGAAATGGTAAGAGCTGCAAAGCTTGATCCATTTGGAAAATAAGAACAATTGAATTGGGTGTCTGTCTGAAAAAGACGGACATCCAATTTTTTTAATTTTTATTGATGATAAATTGAAACGGTTTACTTTCTTTTTGTTTAAGTGCCTTTGAAACCGTAAACGTATCCTGATAAATTTTATAACGATTCATATCAATCAACTCATGCGCTCTGCTGAGCGAAGAAATTGTTTCCACCATCTGCAGGAGATAGTCCAGACACTCCACTTCCCTCTCGATGTTTAATTCATCAAGCTGATCTTCCTTGCGAAGTAATATTAAATCTCTTTTTAATTTTCTCATTTTCTAATAACCAACCATTCCTTTTGTATTAGGACAGTTACATTTGTTTTTCTTTGCTGCAAAGCAGGAAGTTAGGATAACGGAAAAAAAGATGGACATTAGCAGCAAAGGAAAAATAAGATTTCTACCTTTTCTCATGTTTCACTAATGTAGGAATTTTATTAATGCCTCGCAATCATATTAAACAATTTTAAAGAGGAAAAGTTGAAAGTTCTGGTAGCGCCTTTGGATTGGGGATTGGGGCATGCAACGCGTTGCATTCCCTTAATCCATACCATGCTACAAATGGGCTGGAAAGTAACACTTGCTGGCGAAGGACCATCCTTGCATGTTTTAACCCAAGAGTTTCCAGAGCTTTCCGTATTATCATTGAAAGGGTATCGCATCAGCTATCCCAAAAAAGGAGCATTTTTCCTTGCTAAATTATTATTACAGATCCCTAAGCTATTCACAACCATACGTTTAGAGAAAAAATGGCTGGAAGAAAAACAAAAGGAAAACCAATGGGATATTGTCATTAGCGACAATCGTTACGGGTTATCTAACCAACATATAAAATGCATTTTCATTACCCATCAACTTTATGTGATCAGTGGTTGGGGGAAAATGATTGATGGTATCGTCAATAAAAAACTACACCAATGGATCAATAAATTCAACCAATGCTGGATTCCAGACCAAGAGGAAGATGGCGGCATAGCCGGAAATCTCTCTCACCCCCCTCGTCCCTTGTCCCTTGTCCCTTGCCCCCTAACATTCATCGGCCCCCTCTCGCGTCTAACCCCAAAGCAAACAGATAGTCAGGATAAAATTCTCATTCTCTTATCCGGACCAGAACCACAGCGCAGCCTGCTCGAAGAAAAAATACTGGAGCAGATCAAAGCAATTAAAGAAGAGTTCTTGGTAGTAAGAGGTCTTCCAAATAACGGAGCACAACCAGCAAATACGCCAACTATCCAATTTGAAAACCACCTTAGTTCCGATGCATTGTCGGCCGCTTTATCCAACGCCAAGCTTGTCATCTGCAGATCAGGGTATTCTTCAATTATGGATTTACTGAAGTTCAAAAAAAGAGCCATTTTGATACCTACGCCTGGACAAACAGAGCAGCTCTATTTAGGAAAGTTGTTGAAGGAAAGAAATTGGTTTTTTGTCGCGCATCAAGACAATTTCCAACTCGCCAAAGCCATACCCGAATGCTTGACAAGTAGATACGTAGTCCCCACTTTAAATTTTGATCTACACAAGCAGGTTTTAGCGGAATTAGTCACCCAATAAAGAACTGCCTTAAGGCATTTTTCTTTATCTTGAAGACTTCCATAAACAGAAATCAAATGAACATGAGAAAACTTTGTTTGGCCATCCTTTTAGGATGCTTCAGCATGTCCCTGTTCGCTCAACCTACCTTCCCGGTGAATGGTGTGGGCGATGAAAGGGAAACAACTTACGCATTTAAAAATGCAACAATTGTCAAGAATGCACAACAGCAACTGAGCAATGCAACAATGCTTATCCGCAATGGCAAAATCCTTGCAATCGGCACGTCTGTTGCAATACCTGCAGATGCAATTGTTGTAGACTGCTCAGGTAAATTTATTTATCCTTCTTTCATTGATGCTTATTCCGACTATGGCATTGCACCTGTCCCAATGGGTGCACCAAGAAATTTTTTAATGCCTGCACAATTGACCTCCAATACCAAAGGAGCATTTGGATGGAATCAAGCCATCAGAGCGGATGTTGAAGGCGGAAAATTATTTGTAACCGATGACGCAAAAGCTAAACCACTTCGTGAAGTTGGATTTGGTGCAGTACTTACGCACCAAAGAGATGGTATCGCAAGAGGTACTGGTACTTTTGTTTCGCTTGCTAATATGAAAGAGAACAAAGTAATTCTTAAAGAGAAGGCATCAGCACACTACTCTTTCAACAAAGGGTCTTCACAACAAAGTTACCCTTCTTCTATGATGGGTAATATATCATTGTTGCGTCAGACCTATATTGATGCAAAATGGTATAAAAACAATGCTGATAAAGAAGGGGTAAACCTCAGCTTGATTGCTTGGAACAATATTCAAAACCTTCCTCAGGTTTTTGAAGCAAACGACAAATGGAATATCGTTCGTGCTGATAAAATTGGTGATGAGTTTGGTGTGCAATACATCATCAAAACAAATGGTAATGAATACCAGCGTGTAAATGAAATTGCTGCAACAAAATCTACTTTGATTGTTCCTTTGAACTTTCCAATGGCCATGGATGTAGAAGATCCTAACGATGCTAGATTTGTTTCGATAGCAGATATGAAACACTGGGAATTGGCACCAACTAATGCTGCAGCTTTAGAAAAAGCTGGAATACCTTTTTGCTTAACTACCGCAGATCTTCGTTCGCCTGCAACCTTCATGACCAACCTTAGAAAAGCAATCGACCATGGCTTGTCAGAAGCAAAAGCTTTAGAAGCATTGACTACAACACCTGCATCTGTATTAGGTGTATCGAATATGGTAGGAAGTTTAGAAGATGGTAAGCTCGCCAACTTCCTCATCACCACCGGAAATGTATTCAATGAAAAAACTGCAATCATTGAAAACTGGATCCAGGGTGAAAAATATGTGGTGAAGGGTGATAAATGGAAAGATGCTTCTGGTAAATACAACTTGATTGTACAAACAACTCAAGGTACAAAAACATTTAACCTTGATGTAAAATCAGCTTCTGCCGCTAATATCATTGGAGCTGATACGATCACTACAAAATTCAGCTTTGACGGCAAGATGGTTAAAATCAATTTTGCTCCTGAAAAGAAATCAAAAAACATGATCCGCTTGAGCGGTATGGCCAATGGTGATGTGTGGAATGGTTATGGTGAAGATAATGATGGAAACAAAATGACCTGGACAGCTTCCTTAACTGGTGCTGGCGCTGTTGCAAAAGCTGATTCTGCTAAGAAAAAAGAATCAGGAAAATTAGGAGCCGTTACTTATCCATTTACTCCTTTTGGTTGGACCGAAGCACCAAAGCAAGAAACCATCTTGTTCAAAAACGCGACAGTATGGACCAACGAAGCAGAGGGCAAACTAGAAAACACAGACGTGCTAGTTAAAGATGGAAAAATTGCACAAATAGGAAAAGGCTTACAAGATGCATCTGCAAAAGTAGTGGATGCAACAGGTAAACACCTTTCTGCTGGTATCATTGATGAGCACTCACATATCGCAGCTGCATCTATTAATGAAGGCGGACAATCCGTTACTTCTGAAGTACGAATTGCAGATAACCTCAACCCAGATGATATCAACATATACAGACAACTCAGTGGTGGTGTCACTTCATCGCACATCCTACATGGTAGTGCAAATACCATTGGCGGACAAACCCAATTGATTAAACTTCGTTGGGGTGCGAATGATGAAAAATTGAAATTTGAGGGTTCTGATGGCTTCATCAAGTTTGCATTGGGTGAAAACGTAAAACGTTCTTCAATGCCTATGGGTAACAACAGGTTCCCAGATACACGTATGGGTGTTGAACAAGTACTCGATGATGCTTTCACTAGAGCAAAAGATTACGAGAAGGCGGTTGCAGCAGCATCTGCTCAACCACAATCAACTGCCAAAGGAAAGAAAGCAGTAACAGTAGATCCATACAATACTGTTCGTCGCGATCTTGAATTAGAGGCACTGGTAGAAATCATGAACAAGAAACGCTTCATCACTTGCCACTCTTATGTACAAAGTGAAATCAATGCTGCACTTAAAGTAGGTGAAAGACATGGAGTAACATTTAACACCTTCACGCATATTTTAGATGGTTATAAAGTAGCTGACAAAATGAAAGCACATGGTGCAGCTGCTTCTACCTTCTCTGATTGGTGGAATTACAAAATGGAAGTGGTTGATGCCATTCCATATAACGCAACCATCATGTCTAAAGTTGGTTTGAATGTTGCTATTAATTCTGATGATGCAGAAATGGCACGTCGCTTAAACCAGGAAGCTGCTAAGAGTATTAAATATGGCGGCATGTCTGAAGAAGATGCTTTAAAGATGGTTACCCTCAATCCTGCAAAAATGTTGCATGTCGATAGTAAAGTCGGAAGTATTAAAGTTGGCAAGGATGCTGACTTAGTACTCTGGAGTGATAATCCATTGAGCATTTATGCAAAAGCAGAAAAGACAATGGTGGATGGCATTGTTTATTTCGACAGAGCTGCTGATGCAGAAATGAGAAAACAACAGATAGCAGAACGCAATAGACTGATTCAAAAAATGAATGGTGAGAAAAGAGCAGGCGGACCAACTGCAGCGCCTATGCCAAGTTATTCTGTGTTGTTGAACTGTGGCGACCACGATCACAGTCATGGTTTCCTCACAATTGAACAAGACTAATCATCTAAAAGAATTCAAATGAAAAAAATAATTTTAAACCTACTTGCCCTGATTAGCGTTGTAGCCATCAACGCTCAGGAATCAGTATACCCTGCAAAAAAACAAGA